>MDTE01143005.1_pt1 | contig 18012 bp, 15 predicted proteins | sample 811231 | NCBI WGS metagenome assembly MDTE01 (sample SAMN05326651, study PRJNA326480) | marine metagenome | isolation source: seawater | place: Indian Ocean: Red Sea | collected 2010 | reverse complement strand
GGCAAAACCCCTCGCGCCAAGTTCTTCAAGACGTTGCCGCGACCCGGCCTGTAGATCAACAGCAAGATTATCTGGCTTAACAGGAATAATTGTCGGCTCAACGACCGTGCGGGCGGTTACTTCGGGATTGCCGTTGACGATAACATTGCCGATAAAGCGAAGGAGGCGCGTCGCCCGGTCGCGCCGCTTGGCAAAATGGAAGAGTTCTGGCGTTTCGTCTATAAAACGGGTGGTGTATTCGCCACCGCGAAACTTGGAATGGCCGAGCAGAGCCTCGAGAAACACTAGATTGGTGCGTACGCCACGAATGCGAAATTCCCTAAGCGCTCGGTCCATGCGAAGGATTGCTTCGTCTGCCGTCGGCGCCCAAGCGGTCACTTTCTCCAGCAGCGAATCATAGAAGGGCGTGATCACAGCACCGGAATAAGCGGTTCCGCCATCAAGGCGAATACCAAAACCGGTCGCGCCGCGATAGGCTATAAGGCGGCCATAATCGGGAATAAAATTATTCTCCGGATCTTCCGTCGTTACTCGACATTGGATGGCATGACCGTTAACGGTAATATTCTCCTGCTGCGGCACTCCACTATTGTCGCTGCCAATCTTTGCCCCTCGCGCGATACGAATTTGCGCTTTTACCAAATCAATACCTGTGACCACTTCGGTCACCGTGTGCTCAACCTGGATACGCGGATTGACCTCGATGAAATAAAATTCACCCGTGTCGACATCCAACAGAAATTCGACCGTGCCAGCATTGCTATAATTTGCAGCATCTCCGATACGCACCGCCGTGTCGTGCAGAGACGCGCGCTGTTTACTATTAAGGTAGGGTGCAGGTGCTCGCTCAACGACTTTTTGATTTCGCCGCTGCATGGTGCAGTCGCGCTCATGGAGATGCACAAGATTGCCGTAACAGTCGCCGAGGATCTGCACCTCGACATGCTGGGCGCGGCGTACCAGTTTTTCGAGATAGACTTCGTCATTGCCAAAAGCAGCTTCCGCTTCCCGCCGCGCCGCTTCGATTTCACTGCTGAGTTTCGCCTCTCCCTCGATTACACGCATGCCGCGCCCACCGCCGCCCCAACTCGCTTTAAGCATCATTGGATAGCCAATTTCTTGCGCCATCGCGCTGGCGGTTTCGATATCACGTGGTAAGGGCGGTGTCGCAGGCATTACCGGTGCACCAGCCTTCTGGGCTAATTGGCGCGCCGATATCTTGTTGCCAAGGACACGCATCGCTGCTGGGTTAGGTCCTACAAAGACTATGCCTGCCTCTTCGCAAGCTTCCGCAAAGTCGGGATTTTCCGAAAGTAGCCCATAGCCTGGATGAATCGCATCTACTTTGGCTTCCTTAGCGATACCTAACACGCTTTGGATATTCAAATAAGCCTCAACTGGCCCAAGGCCTTGGCCAACCAAATAGCTCTCATCCGCCTTGAAGCGGTGAAGGGCGAAGCGATCCTCCTGGGAATAAATTGCAACCGTTCGAAGACCAAGCTCAGATGCAGCACGAATGACACGAATAGCAATCTCGCTGCGGTTCGCGACGAGAAGCTTAGTAATCTTGCGCGGCGCGGCAGAAGCCATCAATGAGAACGTCAGTCCGGCGGACGGCGGCTATGCCAATCGCTTGACTGCTGAAAGGCGTGGCCAACATTGAGCACCTTGGCTTCGTCGAATGGTCGTCCCGCGATCTGCAGGCTTATCGGCATACTATCAGCATCGAACCCGCAGGGTACCGACAACACTGGCAAGCCTGTCAAGTCGAACGGCTCCGTATTGCGCAAAATCGCGCCGAAAACGGATTCAGATTGACCTCGAATCTCGATAGCTTCTTGGCCGATCAATTGTGCGGTGAGGGGTAAAGTTGGCATCGCCATGACGTCAACCTCCGCCAAAACATCCGCCATGGCATGGCCGAGAAGCGTGCGATAACGCTGGGCATGGAGATAGTCCTTAGCTAGGACGTAATTACCTAGCTCAAGAAAAAGTCGCACCTGATCGGTATAAAGTTCGCCGATAGTGGCAATGTGGTCCTCGTGATAGGCAGTGCCTTCGGAAAGATAAATCACCATTGCCGCTGCCGCCGCATGATCAATATGAGCGATATCAACCTCGTGCAGCTCGGCACCCATTCCTTCAAGCACGCTGAGCGCCGCTTCGGCTGCGCTAGCAACTTCAGGCATGGCGCGATCGAAGAAATAATGTTTTGGCACGCCAATCCTGACGCCCTTAACTGATCCGGTGAGCGCGGCGGCATAGTCCGGCGTCGGTCGGTCAGGCACCGTGGCGTCTCGCCCGTCTACTCCTGGCATAGGCTGGAACATCAACGCCGCATCCTCAGCTGAACGGGTCATTGGTCCGGCATGGTCCATCGTCCAGCACAGCGGATAGATACCCGCACGACTGGAGCGACCATAGGTTGGCTTCAGGCCAGTAATGCCGCAACAGGCAGCCGGAATGCGAATCGAACCACCAGTATCCGAGCCAGTTGCACCAACGCACATGCCGAGTGCCACAGCTGCTCCCGAACCGCCCGACGAACCACCGCTGAACCGTTCAGTGTCCCAGGGGTTGCGACAGGGTCCGAACATAGAAGAATCGTTTGTCGGGCCATAGGCAAATTCGTGGGTATTAAGCTTTCCAAGCATTACTACCCCGGCCTCCTTGAGGCGTGCAACAGAGGTCGCGTCTTCGTCTGGAACATGATTTTCTAGCACACGCGACGCGGACGTCGTGCGGATGCCAGCCGTTTGATAAAGGTCCTTGTGACCAATTGGCACTCCATGCAGAGGGCCGCGCCAATTGCCAGCAGTGATCTCCGCTTCGGCGGCTTTGGCCTCGGCGCGTGCCTCGTCTGCGCATACCAAGACGAAGGCGTTTATCTTATCGTTTTTCGCCGAGATACGCTCAAGGCAGGCTTCGGTGACGTCAACAGGGGAAAGTGACTTCTCGCGATAGGCGACGGACAATTGCGCAATAGAAAGTTCAGTCAATTCACTCATGACCCTTCTCCCTCTTTACGCTCCACCGGTCGGTAAATGACCGCCGGCTCAACACCCTTGATCGGCAATTCACGCAAGGTTTCAATCATCTGCATGATGTTCTCGAACACCTCCGCGTGCACCGCTGCTTTTTCTGCATCAACCGGCTGGCCAGCGAGTTCCGCCGCGACGGCTTGGACGCCATTCGGCGTAAGGGGGCCGCGTGCGCTCATGTCATACCTCCGTTATGGTTTTGTAAGTTATATTTCTAACATCAGACTAGCTCAACCGACAGCGCCTGTCTCAGCCCGGTTTTTTGATCAGCCGTGTGTGCCAACGTGGGCAGAAAAAACCGAACACAGAACACTGGTGAGGTGTATATCGCCAGTATTCAGCGGCTTTAGAAGGGCCAATAACTCCTTCCCCAGTATGAAAACGCCGAGCAGCAGAAATCAGGCAGTGAAGATAACGAGTTACAATTGGTGGTCGTGCCCGGTATTACAAAGGATTAATCGGTAAATGCGGAAGCTTCTGGAGGGAAGCCAAAAGCTGCTAGGCTCCGACCAACAATAAGGAAGGAAGAACCCGTCATGGGCAAACTACAAGACAAAACTGCCTTGATCACAGGCGCCAGCAGTGGCATTGGGAAAAAGATCGCAATTTCTTTTGCCGAGGAAGGCGCTGACGTGGCAATTAATTATCCTGACGCGTCCCAGGCAGGCAATGCTGAAGCCGTGGTCTCAGAGATTAATAAACGCGGCCGCCAAGCCATAGCGATCAAAGCAGATGTATCCAAAGCAGACGAGAACGCCGAAATGGTTAATAGTTTCATCGAAGCCTTCAACCATGTTGATATTCTCGTTAACAATGCTGGCATCGGTCGTACGGTAACGGTTGACGAGATGACCGTAGAAAACTGGGATGAAATGATCGCAATTAACTTACGCAGCGTCTTTCTCACGACCCATAAGGTGCTGCCGCTAATGTACGCCCAAGGTCATGGCAAGATCATTAATACTGCATCACAACTAGCCTATAAGGGCGCACCGGGGTTGGCGCATTACACTGCGAGCAAAGCTGCGATTGTATCCTTCACCCGCTCTCTTTCTCTTGAGATCGCCGACCGCGGCGTAAATGTAAATTGTGTCGCTCCTGGCGCAACGACAACACCGATTCTTGATGGTATGGACGAAGACATACTCGAATCTATCCGCCAGACTATTCCGCGTGGACGCTTCGCCGTAGTCGATGAGATCGCACCAACCTACGTATTCCTTGCTTCAAGCGATGGCGATCATTATGTGGGCCAATGCCTCAGCCCCAACGGCGGCGATATATTCCTGTAGGCTAGAGATTGATAATATTGGGCAACCTGTTAACCCTTATCGCTGCTGCCTGAAAACAGCTTGCCGAACGCTCGGCCAGCTTCACGCATCGGATCCTTTTCGACAGCAAACTCGACAACCTTATCCGCGGTCTTGGTTAATTTTTCGTCAACCTTGACCGCGGTCGTGACTGCCTTTTTTTGAACTTTGGGGTCTGATGCGGCGCGTTTGAATGCGGCCCACATGAGATGCCGTATGATGGACATCGGTGATGCTCCATAATTCCGCAATGAGTTGAATTTGCGCTTATTAGCACCAATCTTCAAGACCTCGGGTACAGAATGGTGAAACTAGGTGTTTTTCTTGGCAATAAAAAGATTATACGGGAAGGAAAAAACATGACTTCTGGCAAAAGCCTCTCCCTCACTCTACATAGTTGCAACGCTATAAAAAGTGTTGATATGACCGTTCATTCTGCGGTTATTGCCGGGTGGACGGGGCGGGATAGTGCCAAGATGGAGGTTCATATCGCTGAGCTCGAAAAACTCGGCGTCAAGCGTCCCGCCGCTACACCGTTATTCTACCGCGTCGCTGCAGCCCGCCTCACCAAGGCAAGTACGATAGAAACAAGCGGCGACCAATCGAGTGGGGAAGTAGAATTTGTACTTTTTCAATCCGATCATGGTCTTTATGTCGGTGCCGGCTCCGATCATACAGACCGGGATGTTGAAACCTACGGCGTAACCGTCTCAAAACAAATGTGCGACAAGCCCCTTGCCGACACTGCGTGGCCATATGCGGAAGTCGCAGAACATTGGGATGAACTGATATTGCGATCCTGGAGAGTGGTAAATGGCGATCGGTGCCTATATCAAGAAGGCAGCGTAATAGGAATGCGAACGCCAGATGATCTTATTGCTCGCTATACGAACAGCGGCGGCACTCTCACACCAGGCACGATAATGTTTGGCGGCACGCTGCCAGCGATCGGCGGCATAGCCTCAGCACCACGTTTCGAGTTCGAACTGGAAGATCCAGTGTTGAATCGCCGCATCTCCCACGGATACGACATCATGTCACTGCCAATCGCCGGCTGAATAATCGTTATTCGGCGGCCGTAGCCTTTCTAGAAGCTCTGCCGATCCGCGCGATCATCTCGGCGACGGGAATCACGTTCGCGAAAGCGAGGCCAAGAGTGGTATGCACTGCCCTCTTGATCTCTTCGACCGTGAGGCCACCGGCAGGAAAGGTCTCGGTGCCGTCCTCCATAAAGAAGACATGATAATCGCGCATTCCAGCTTCCCGGGTTGTCGTCTCGCAGCAAATGTTCGTGCAAATTCCGCTCACTATGATGGTATCAACACCATTAGCGCGCAGCAGGTTATCAAGATCGGTGCCGCTGAAGGCGCCATAGCGCGGTTTATCCAGGACTATATCGCCTTCTTTTATATCAAGCCCAGGATGCAGCTTGGCAGTTTCCGAGCCGTCCATAATATATCCCTCGCGCACCGCGTCGATAAGCTCGCCCATAGTGCCAAGATTGCTACCATCGGGGCGCGTGACATGCCTTGTGTGAATCACCATCATGCCCGCCCGGCGGCACGCCTCCGCCAGACGATTGACAATCGGCAGAAGCGCTACGCCGTTCGGCGCGGAAAGTGGCGTGCCCTCAACGAAGGCGACCTGCATATCCACATTGACTAACGCCATCCGCGCTAGGTCGACCGCATACTTCGTCATTCTGTCCCCCCCTTAAAACCCACTGGAGAATTAGTAGCGCCGTATTGGCATAAATCACTACAACTTAATTGAAATTAAGGGCATCGAAACGCAGACAATTTATTTGATGAAAGGCAAAATATACGGCTAAAGCACAATATTAAGCCGGGTCGTAGTAGTGGATTTCAAACATCACACAGCCACCTTCTGATTTGAATGGTCCGTGATCGGTGTGCGGTGGGCGGCAGGCATAAGTCGGAGGCTTAAAGCTCTCGCCCCCCCTGCCATCAGCATCGTTACCGACTGTCAAATCGCCCGATAGCAGGTAGACCTCTTCCCAGTAATCGTGGCGAAATGGCGCCGTAGTATGTATTCCGGGCTGGATGCGGAGAAGACGCGAACGCCCCCCGGTTTTGTTTTCCTCATCCAAACTACCCGCCAAAATTTTCTGCTCAATACCCTTAGGATAGCCAATTGGGGTCTCCCACCCTGAATTCAAATCTAGGGCGTGAAATTCAAGGTGCTGCTTATCTATCGCCATATCACTTGATCTCCCCTATGCATCATTTGCACCACCGAGTGAATCCACCAAGCTATAGCTATCGAACATGCGACCGAACAGGTCTGCCGCTTCTCCCCAATCGTAGGTACGGTATGAATGGGACTTTGTAACAAAGCTGGCGCCAGCGTAGAACATTTCATATTGCAGATGACGCGAGGCGAACTCACTGCCAACAGCGTCCCATGCTAATTTAAAAAATTTTACTCGCTCCTCGGGCGTAAACACCGGAGAGCCCTGGGTCCTGTGAATATAGTCTGCAACCTGAGGATTGGCGAAATCCTCCGCCGATGACGGCAGCATGATCATACCGCCGCCTGCCAACTCTCGAAGCGCTGAGATGAACCGTGGATAAAGTTGTTGGGTCTGCACCTGAGCAGCATAGAGCGTGTGGCGATCAACCACGTAATAAGGCCCCCAATGCCTACCCTTGACTTCCATCGCATTCAACATGGAATCAACTAACGCCGCATCTGCAGCCATTTGGCCGAGCATCTCACGCACTGAAGGGATTGAGATCACGCCATTGGCCTCGGCGATCTTATGCGCCAGGCCAGTGAGGAAGCGCATTTTTACATTGAGGCGGATCTGGCACTGATAATTCTGATGCACATGAGACGGCGTGCCATGGAACTGTGCGCCGCACATCTCAACGTCACCGGCTATGAACACCCGCTCCCACGGTACCTTCACATCATCAAAATAAAGCACTGCATCGTTTTCGTCGAAGCGGCAGGAAAGCGGATTATCAAACTCTGAGACCGCTGCCTCCTCGTAGGATTTGCGCGAAAGAATCTTCAAGCCCTTCTGGTTCATTGGAATAGCGAAGCTAAGAGCGTAAACGCCTTCCTCCTCCTTCAGGGGCTGGATCGTTGTTACCCAGACCTCGTTCGACATGATGCAACTCGTGCCAAGCATCTTGGCGCCACGTACGGTGATGCCCTCGGCATCTTCATCAACGATGCGTGCAGTAAGGTAGGGGTCATCCTGCTCACCCGCACCCTTGGAACGGTCGGCCTGGGGGTTGATAATCACATAGCTAAGGTAAAGATCTTTGTCGCGAGCGTAACGGTAGTAATCCTTGAGCGCGCCGGCCCGACTGGAATTCCAACGCTCGAACACCTCGATCCCCATAATCTGCCCAGCAAGACCGGAAGCGACGTGATCGGGCGAACGGCCCAGAAAACCGAAATGGCACTCTGCCCAACTTTCGAGCGCGGCGCGGCGCGCACGCAGCTCTTCATAGCTCTCGCAGAGCTGCCAGCAGCGACTTACCCGCTCACCGCTGTCGGGAGAGATGTATGTCAGCGCCTCGACATTCTCTGGCGCTGCCTGGAAATCATATAGAAGGGCTGATGTCGCCACCGAATTGCGATAGGACGCATGGGTCGTGACGTCGGAAACGTTTTCGCCCTTGAGAATCACATTGCGCCCATCGCGCAAGGCTTCGATATGAGTCTCACCGGTTTTCGTCATCGCTCAGCGCCAAGATCAAATTTCTATACCCATCAACCTCACCAGCCAATCCAGGATCGACGAAAGTCGTGCTATCCGGTTTCTCCAGGTTGGTGGAGCCCAGCACGATAGCACCAAATATGAGGCGAAGGCGATCATAGATCTGTGCGCTGCACCAATCGCCGTTGCGCCAGACCCGGCGCACTCCAAGCACAATGTCCTTCAGAGTTGCATCCACCTGCAGCGCGCGCACCGAAAAGTTAGACGCCTTTCTCCGCGCCACCGACGCTAACGGGATCCAAACCTCAACTATATAACTCTGACCCTGATACAACATATCGGCGGCACGAGAAATTTCGGCGCCGTCGAAGATACAGGAAGGGCTGTAGCAGGTCGCGCTCATAGACTTCACCCGTCTACATCGACGCCGTAATCACGTTTTGCACCCTCAATGCTAACGAAGCCGTGCCGCACGTCCGCAATTATTTTATCGCGCGGGCGTTCGGCTACGGGACCGAAGCCACCGCCGCCGGGTTGTTTCAGTGTGACCCGGTCTCCCGGCGCAAGCACGTGACGAGCCTTGGGGTGTACGGTCTCGCCATTGATGAGGTGCTCTCGCAAAGGCCCATCATTGCCGCCGAGCAGGCCGAGTGGTGGAAATTCGCAGCGGTTCGCCATAGAAAACACGGTCATCGGATGTCCGGAATCGTTGCGGATGACGACCTCTTGGCCAAGCCCGCCGCGTGCCGCGCCTGACCCGCCCGAATCCGGCAACAGCGTACGCTTTTCTATGAGCGTACTAGTCACACTCTCCCACACCTCCGCCGGAACCACCGCCATGTTCGACGGACCCGGTAAAGTCGGCGGACCGTCATGATTTTGCAGTGCGCCGAATCCGCCGGACGCGAAATAAATTGTTGAAACGCCGCGACCGCTCTTGTGTGTGCCAACGAAGTTCATCAAATCGAGCATGCCGGTATCAGCCTGCACGCTGTCCGGTGCGGCCTCAGCCAAGGCACCAAAAATAAGTGGCGAAACAAAATGGCCGATGATGTGTCGCCCACCGGTCGGCGACGGCGGCTGGGCGTTGAGTATACAGCCCTCGGGCGCCGCTACGGTGATCGGTTTAGTCGCGCCTTCATTATTTGGTAAGGAAGGAACGGTTAGACATTTCAGGGAATAGAGCGACATTGCGTTGGTATAGCAATAAGGCACGTTGATGCCGCGCTCCACCGCTGGGTCTGTTCCCGCCATATCAATATGAACTCTCTCACCCTCGACATCGATGCGGCAGGCGAGCGTGATAGGTTCGTCGATGCCTTCTATCTGAAGGCTGTTCCAGTAGGTGCCATCCTTAATTTCAGCTATGGCAGCGCGAGTCATACGCTCTGACTGATCTCGAATAGCGACTGATAGGTCAGTAAGATCATCGAGATCCTGCTCCTCCATGAATTCGAGTAACTGCCGTCCGCCCACCTCGTTGCAGGCGACATTAGCCATCACATCGCCCAAAACCTGTTCCGGCACGCGTACATTTGCCTCGATCAGTTCGAGCAGAAATTCGTTGACCTCGCCTTCCTTCAACAGTTTGCAGAGCGGCAGGCGCAAGCCCTCGTGATAAATTTCCGTTGCTGTCGCGCCAAACCCGGTACCGCCGATATCCGGCAAATGGGTGATACTCATAGTATAGCCAACTAGCCGGTCGCCCTTGAACACTGGACGCATGACGGTGATATCGAACATATGGCCGGTACCAATCCAGGGATCATTAGTCGCCAGCACATCGCCAGGCTTCAGCGTATGCGGCGGAAATTTCTTCATGGTGTGGGCCATGGTCAAAGGTGCGGTGCCAATGAAAGGCGGCGCGCTCCAACTGCCCTGTGCCAGCAGATGACCGTCTGCGTCGGTGATCACGGCAGTGAGGTCGTAAGCCTCGCGCACAATAGTCGAAAAGGAGGTACGCACCAGAGTGGAAACGATTTCGTCGGTGATCGAGATCAACCGATCCCACATGATGCCAAGGGCGATGGCGTCCATTAGCTTTCTCCCAACTCGGCGACAAGATTGCGCATCTCGTCCACCCGCACCAAATCTCCCGGACCGATGACGCAAGTCGATTCACGCTCCTCGATCAGCGCTGGTCCAGTGATTGCAGCTCCCTGTTCGAGCAAACTACGGTCGTAGACCGGGCAATCGGTATACCCGTTGGTAAAATATGCCTGACGGCTACCTTTTTGTGCAGGGCCGGTACCAGCCGAATCCTCTAGGCGAAAGCCGTCGGTCAATGCCGCCTCCGGCCCAACCGCTTCAACTTTCCAAGTAACGATTTCGAGAGGTTCATCCAACATGCTGGTGGAAAAAGTTTGGGCGTAGGTTTTGCGGAACAGCGCCGGCAGGTCGGCGAAAGCGCAATTCTCCGGCAGCGCCACCTCGATCTCGTAGCCCTGCCCCTGATAGCGCATATCGAGCCGGCGCCGGTGGCGAATACTGGCCGCGCTGACGCCAGCGGCGAGCAGCAGTTCCGAAGCTTCCTCCCCCATGACCCGAAAGCGCTCGGCAAAACGTGTTTCGTCGAGCTCGGCCAGCACGCAGGGCTCGGAGCGCGACAATTCAAAGGCAAGCGGGCTGACCAAGAGGCCAAAGGCCGACATCACTCCAGCTCCGGCGGGAAAGATGACGCGTGAAATCTTCAGCTTGCGCGCCACGGCCATGGCGTGGGCCGGGCCCGAGCCGCCGAATGCAACCATACTTGCACCGCGATAATCGAAGCCGCGTTCAGAGGCATGTATACGGAAAGCGCGCGCAACATCTTCATTAATGATCTCGTGTATTCCCCAAGCCGCGCGCTCCACCGTCACGCCGAGCGGGGTGGCTACATGTTTCTGGATAGCGGCACGAGCTGCATCACAGTCAAGCATCATATCACCACCAAGGAAAAATTCCGCATCGAGGTAGCCAAGCAGGAGATTCGCGTCGGTCAGGGCCGCACGTCTTCCGCCTTTACCGTAGCAGGCCGGCCCCGGATCAGCGCCGGCGCTTCTCGGTCCAACGCGAATGAGGCCACGCTCATCGACTTCCGCTAAGCTGCCACCACCCGAGCCAATCTCGACCATATCAATTACCGGCACCTTAACCGGCAGGCCGCTACCGCGCTTGAAGTCGTGCAACCGTGCGACCTCCATATCGTATTGTTTGAGCGGTTGATACCCGTTGACCAGCGCGCCCTTCGCTGTGGTCCCGCCCATGTCGAAAGACAAGAGGTTGGGAATATCCAGCGCCCGCCCGTGATAGGCAGACATCAGTGCTCCCGCCGCCGGGCCGGACTCGAGCGCACGCACTGGGTAGCGCCGAGCTGCCTCGGGCGCCAGCATACCGCCAGAAGAGGTCATCACCAGAAGCCGCCCGGAGAAGCCAGCCGCCTGCAGACCGCCTTCAAGACGGGCGAGATAACTATCGAACAGTGGCTGCGTATAGGCGTTGACAGCCGTAGTGGTCCAGCGTTCAAACTCGCGCATGTTGGAAAAGATGTCTGCCGAAGTGGAGACATAGAGGTCAGGAAAATTGGATTCCGCAACTTTGCGCGCGAGGCGCTCATGGGCCGGATTGGCATAGGAGTGGAGAAAGCAAATAGCGAGCGCTTCTATTCCCTTCTCCACCAGATCAGCGATGCTGGCGAGCAGCTCTGCCTTCTCCGGCAACGTCTCAATCGAACCGTCAAACTTCACGCGCTCTGCCACCTCGCGGCGCAAATGGCGCGGCACGAGCGGGTCCGGAAAGGCAAGTCGGAGATCAAACAGATCGTAACGCGTCTCGCGCGCCATATCGAGCACGTCACGGAATCCTTCGGTAACCAGCATGCCAGTTATCGCGCCGCGCCGCTCAATCACCGCGTTGGTCACCAACGTGGTGCCATGGGCGATGGTATCGACATCAGCAAAATCTACCCCTTTGCGCTTCAGCAAATGGGTGCAACCTTCAAGCACTGCGCGGGAGGGATCGTCCGAAGTGGTGAGTTGCTTGTGGATACACATTTTGCCCTTCGCTTCGTCGAATAGGGCAAAGTCTGTAAAGGTGCCGCCAATATCGATGCCAAGACGGTAACTCATCGTGATCACACGCCCTCTATCTCTTGCGCCAATCGCCGAGCTTCTCCGAAGCATCGGCAGCGCGTAGCACTGTAAAGTCATCGAAATGCCGGCCGATGATCTGTAGCCCGACCGGCAGGCCATCAACCATGCCGCAGGGCACGCTGATAGCAGGATGACCGGTTGCATTCATTTGTGGGCAATTGTTGAGCATATTGAGCGAACGAAACATATATTCGCTGAACGGCGCGTCCGGCGGTGGAATCGGTCCGGAAAGCTGTGGAATTGTCGGCATGACAAGAACATCGCATTCCTCCAGAGCCGCATCATAGGAGGCTGCAAGTGAGCCGCGTTGATTTTGCGCCTTGGCATAATAGCGTCCGTGATAATGACGGCGGAGATACTCGCCCATAAGGAGGACGTTGATCACCGTCATCGGGATATCGTTAGGCCGCGCTTTCAAGCTCTTCGCCACATGATCAAGCAGCGGTGTGTCGTAATAGCCCTGCCAGTTAGAGCCGAGACCAGCACGGTGATGCATCACATCAACTGCACCCTCCGCCGCGAGGGCAAACCAGATACGCATACCATCGTAATGCATCGGTACGGAGACCTTGCGTACCTTGGCGCCCATCTGCTTCATGCCTTTTACAGTTGCACGCACCTTTGCATCGACACGGCGGTCGCTCGGCAAAAATTGCAGATCTGGCCAAGTATCCGCCTTGTGGCCAAAACCCTCCTCGACGACGCCTATGGTGAGTCCCTCACAACCCTGTCCAATCGCCGGCAGATAGTCCTCCACGTAGTCATCCGGGATCACACCCCGCTGGCGTGGGTCGAGCGGATCCGGACCCGCGAGCACCGAAAGCATGCGCGCAACATTTTCGACGCTGTCTGCCATTGGTCCGACGGTATCGAACGACATCTCGATGCCCATACAACCGGTATAGGGCACTAAACCATGAGTCTGTTTGAAGCCAACCACGCCGCACCAAGCGGCAGGGATGCGGATCGAACCTCCCTGGTCGCCACCGAGCGCCATCTTTACATCGCCAGCCGCGATTGCGGCGCCGCTACCCTTGGACGAACCGCCCGGTGAGTGACTTGGTTTATGGGGATTCCGCACCGGCCCGAAGGCACTGGTATGACCTCCAGAGGAGAAGGAAAAGTCAGAAGACGCAGTTTTGCCGACAATCACCGAGCCGGCATCAAGCAACCGAGTAACGACTGTGGCATCAATCTGCGGCACATAGCCTTCAAGAACACGCGACCCGTTCATCATCGGGACGCCAGCGACGGAGATAACGTCCTTAATACCAATACGTTCCCCCTTCAAGGGTCCGTCCGCTGCCCCCTTAATATCTGTTACCCAATACCAAGCGTTATAGGGGTTTTCTTCGGGTTTCGGACGACGACCGGTGGTGCGCGGATATTTCACTTCTGGCTGGTCTTCTGGAAGATCATCAATGCGCCGCATGGCACGGATGCCCCCTGCCATGGTACCGCGATATTCTGCAGCCCGTTCAGGTGTCATATCAATTCCGAAATCCCCAGCGATCTCAAGCAGTTGTGCCACACTCGGCAGTTCCGGTCCTCGAGCCATGATCCTCCCCCCAAAATATTTAGCTTAGCGTGTCACAGACTTTGCCACTAGCGCTTCTTGCCCAGTCGGCCCAGTGCCGGTAGATACGATAACACGGTTGCCAATAGCGAGGTCACCGGAATCAAGATAGACCAGAACGCACACGCCGCAATCAAGTTGAATAGTCGCGACACAAACCGGCAGGTGCTCACGAAAGCGGGGCTCAAGACTATGATGCAGAAGCGTCGCCGTCACCACACTTCCACTCGATTCTATCTCGGTCCATTGAATCTCATGACCAAGGCAATGGGGGCAAATTTCGCGCGACGGCCAATGCGATCGGGCGCAAACTTGGCAATGCGGCAGGCACAGGTTCATGCGCTACCCCGAGCTAAAATCACCGCTGACGAACAAAGCCCCCGATCAAAATTCACCGTCCCGTAACCAGAAACCAGCCCGACTGTAGCATTCATCACTTGGAGACCGAGCGCCTGACCGGATACCTGACGCAAGCCCTCAGTTATCCCAACAAAGCCACCGACCGCACCAGCCTGGCCAAGAGAGAGTTGTCCGCCACCGGTATTGAGCGGAAGACCAACCCCGTCGGCGGTAAGATCGACCGCGCGGACAAATTCCGGTGCCTCCCCTGTTTCACAGAAACCGAGACCCTCCAATTGAAACATCACGATAACCGGGTAATCGTCATAGGCCTGGAGGAAGTGCATATCGCCGGGGCCAAGGCCCGCAGCAGCGTAGAGTCTATCCCGGTCCATTGGCCAGCCACCCGAGACCTGCACCTTGTCTTCGGGAAAAGCATTGTACCGCTCAACACCGGCTAAAATACTTGCATAGGGTAAGCCACCTGCTTGGGCCCGGTCCTCGCTCATCACGAGAAAACCTTCCGCGCCGGAACATGGCATGACGCAATCGAAAAGGTGAAGTGGCTCCGCAATAGGGCGAGCAGCGAGATACTCCTTCATGGTGAGTGGGTTTTTGAGGAGCGCGTGGGGAAAATAATGACCATTATGACGCTGAGCGATACAGATACGACCCATATCCTCGCGTACTGCTCCCGTACGCTCCATATAATGGCGGGTGATCAACGCAAAGGGTAGGTTGGGGCCACCGATACCATAGGGCAGCACGGCGTCGCGGGAAAAACTACTGTAATTGTCCATAAGTTTTCCAAAAGCCGCGCCGCCTAGCACATCTCCGGCGATACAGGCTACAATTTCTGCATCTCCCGCCTCGACCGCGCGGGCGGCACGGCACAGGGCGACCGGCCCCGATGCTCCACCCATAGGCAAATCCTCAAGCCAGCGTACCGTCAGACCAAAATACTCGGTGAGTGAAACAACACTATCGGGGCGGAGCGTATAACTGGCTGCAATCAGTCCGTCGATCTCCTGTTTAGAAATGCCCGAGCGGCGCACCAGTTCACCAAGCGCACGACCAAGCCACCAGTAAACGCCATGCTCGGAACGTCTCACGTAGGGAATGGTTACCGGGACTGCAGCCGCGACGTGACGATAACCGCGCGGCGTCATAACCGCGTTTTCGGGCGCCGATCAAAATATCCAGCAAGTGCTGTGAAATATTCAGTCATCGAGTGCAATTCAGCCCTTTTTTGTATTGGCGTCAGCAACAAGGCACCAAAACATGAAGCATCCAGGTGCATTGTAAGTAGCTGTCGTCTGGTCTGATTGGCAAGCCCGTTCTAACGAGTTTAAAAATTTATTAACCCGATCTGTACCTAAAAATAAGGAGGTCTTGTTTGTGATTCTTTATAAACTAAAAGGCAAATACTATTCTCGCTGCATCTATATTTCGATTGAAAATGGATGCGCAATGTTGTGAGGCTAATATCAGGGCTATCAGAAAAAATTATCTCAATTATTCTTATCGGACCGGCAACCTTGGATAACTGAGCCCGTCTTATGCAGATTCTTTAGGCGATTATTGAACACTAAGCATTTAGGTGTGCCACAGATTACGACCGGCTTGCATAGCGACAAATACTGACGCGGCTAGAATTATAATCGCGAGGACAATGCGCGCCGTGCGGGGCCTACCAGCGAGCCACTTTGAGAGACGGATGCCGACAATTCCACCAACTCCGCCACCAGCTAGGAGCAGTAATGTCAAACGACCGTCCACCAGGCCGGAGATCGCATAATTAACCGAAGTAGTCGCACCAAATATGGTCACCGATACGAGGGACGAAGCCGTGGCATTGGCTATGGTCATTCCGGACGCCAACATCAACCCCGGCACGATCAAAAATCCCCCCCCAATTCCGAAAAAGCCCGACGCAGTTCCAACCAACAGACCCATTGGAGCGAGGCGGAGCACCAGGCTCGGCGTAAGGGTGACATCCGAATTTCCGGCATTCATTGGTTTTCGGAACATGGAAATTCCGATCATTGCCATCGCAGCAGCAAAGCTTAGTAACAAGACATCGTCCTGAGTAACTTTAGCAAGACTCGAACCAACAAGTGAGCCGGCAAACCCTGACACAGCGAACACAATAGCACATGGCCATTTGACTCGATTACCACGCCAATGACCGAATAGGCTGAGAAACGCTATTGCCGTTACCGCAGCGGCTGATGTCCCAATCGCGACATGTGGATCATCGACGCCAACCACGAAGAGCAACAAGGGTGCAGCAAGTACAGACCCACCTCCGCCAAACGCGCCTAGGGATAAGCCAACGATCGCTCCGCTAAGCAGTGTCAGGGTTATGATTTGCGGGGCTAGCTCACTCAAAATATGACTAAACTATCTTGCGCCGGTTCCATCGCATCGTTTGCAATGAGATGAACCTGCCACACCAGCCTCTTGTCCAGACGGCTTTGACTGCCGCCACTTCTCCACTTCTCATGTAAGGTGATAAAGACGCGACCAGTCACAACAATCGACCTTCACTACAACCCCATGTCGCCCAACAACTCGGGCCACTTGTCAGCCCATGGCCGCGCCATCTCGAAATTAGCACAGGCGCGAATCACTGCTGGGTCATCAAGGTGACGACCAACAATTTGCAGGCCCACCGGCAATCCGTCCTTGGTAAAACCCGCCGGCACCGATGCCGCAGGCTGACCGGTCATGTTGAACGGGAAGGTAAATGCGAGCCATTGAAAAGGCGGTACAATCTGGCCGTCAATTTTTTCTACACCCTGAATATGTAGTGCGAAGGGCGGCACGGCGAGAGTTGGTGTCAGCAAAAGATCGTAATTAGACATGAATTCTGCTGCCTTATTGGCGACACCCTTTCGCGCCATCACGGCGCTAGTCAATTGCTCTGCCGTCCAAGGAGTATTAAGAAAATCAACTAGGTGCGGTGTCATGTGATGGGCATGCTGATCGACCAGTTTGCGCATGCCAACGAGGTCTGTCTCAGCAGCGACCAAGCCCCAGAAAGCTTCATAAGGATCTTCCCAACCCGGATTCTCTTCTTCAATGGTGCAGCCGAGTTCGCTTTCAAACACTTTCACCGCATTACCAACGACCTCGCGCACTTCGGGATCTACCGCGGCATAGCCCCAGTCTGCACTATAGGCAACGCGTAATCCCTTGAGATCACCTTGCAGACATTCCATCCAATCAAACTCAGCTTTAGGAAGCGTGCGTCGATCGCGCATGTCGGGGCCAGAGATAACGGAGAGCATAAGCGCGCTATCAGCAACGGTACGGCTCATCGGACCAATGCACTCTAGGCTCTCCCAACTTGAGACACCGGGCATGGTCTCATCTTTAGTGCCAGGCCAGAGTGGCACCCGGCCCATAGAAGCCTTGATACCAACAATGCCGCTGAATGAAGCCGGAATTCTTACCGAGCCACCACCGTCACTACCAATAGCGAAGGGTCCCATTCCGGAGGCTACAGCTGCCCCTGCGCCAGCGCTGGAGCCTCCAGGCGTGCGCTGCAGGTTCCAAGGGTTGCGCGTGGTCTCAAACACCGGATTATGGCCGACCCCGGAATAGCCAAATTCCGGCACATTGGTCTTACCGATGATGATGGCCCCGGCGTCCCGAAGACGCTCAACCACCACATCATCAACACCGCCGCAAAAACCCTTATATACGTTTGATCCGGAAACGGTTGGCAGGTCCTTCGTGCAAACTAGGTCCTTAATGCTTACAGGAACGCCGGCAAGCACTCCAGGATCCTTGCCAGCCATAATGTCAGCTTCAAGCTGCCTCGCTGCGGCGCGCGCCTGCTCCGGACCTGGCGTGCAAAAAGCATGCAGTAATGGCTCAAGCTTGTCCATGCGCTCAATGCTGGCATTTATCACTT
>MDTE01138721.1_pt1 | contig 18015 bp, 16 predicted proteins | sample 811231 | NCBI WGS metagenome assembly MDTE01 (sample SAMN05326651, study PRJNA326480) | marine metagenome | isolation source: seawater | place: Indian Ocean: Red Sea | collected 2010 | reverse complement strand
ATTTTCCGTCAGGTCCTTATGTTCGAGAAAGCCAAGTTTATTATATTTTTGTCCGTCTTTTATTTTCAGGTTTTGGAATGAAATCTTCTTTGATCGAGCTTTATTAAAAAATTCATGTGCCTTTTTTTTACTTTGGAATAGCACTTGATGGAGGAAACGACGTTCTGGCTTCGTACGAATTTCTTTTCGGTATTCGTATTCCTTCTTCAATTTCTCAATCGGCGGAGATAATTCCTTGGCTACTTCTTTTGGGTCGAGAAAGATGGCCGACAAACTACGATATTCCGGGGTCTTAATTAATTTAGAATGTTTTTTATAATAATTAAAAATTTCGGTTTCATTAGCTTTTTTAATCGAAGAGTTTTTTTGGTTAGGAATGAAGACTACTTCAGCTATTCGTTTTTCGTTTTGGTACTTGTAAATATTATTCAGCAGCACCTTTGGTGAATGAGTTGAAGAACGAATTATATTTATAATTTGTTTCTTAGTTATATCATTTTTTAGAAGAGAGACATAGGTTGCTTCTGTAAGTGACTCCTGTTGTAGAAAACGCTGAAATGCATTTCGGTTAAATTGCCTGTTTTGCTTAAATCTAGGGTCTTCAAAAATATTTTGTCGGATCAATTCTTCGCCGGCTGTTAAACCTAATTTATTTGCCTCTAATTTTAAAAGGCGAGAATTTATCATCTGGTTAACTGTTTGGTCGACTAAGCCCAGTTGCTGAGCTTGTTTAAGATCGAAATTGTTTCCAAACTGACGACGAACTGCAGTCATAAGTTTTCTAATTTGATTGCTAAATTCTGATCGAGTAATTTCGGAGTTGCCTACCTCTGCAATTACATTCCCAGTGACAGGTCCACGTACTACATCTCCAATTCCCCAAACCGCAAAAGAGAGGATTAAGAAGAAAGCTAGAATTTTAGCAACCCATGAAGCTGCTTTGCTGCGCATTTTATCGATCATAATTAAACCGTGTAAAGTTATTTTAAGCTGGTGAAATTCCTTTCATCATAGAAAGGGATGCGGTGAGCTGCAATAATCAATAATTTCATAAATAAAACACAGTCTTGGTCCCATGTAATCATTATGATAAGTAGCCTTCTATATTTTCACATTATATGGCGCAAATGATATGAGACCTCTAATTGCCGGAAATTGGAAGATGAACGGATCCATAGCTAGTGGTACCAACCTAGTGTTGGGAATACTAGAGCAACGGGCTGAGCATGACCCTGGTTGTGATATACTTGTTTGTCCTCCATTTGTATCTCTGAGACCAATTGCTGATTTGATTCAAAATTCTCCCATAAAGTTGGGTGGCCAGGATTGCCATATGGATAAGGGGGGTGCTCACACTGGTGATATAAGCGCCTATATGCTCCGAGATGTAGGCTGCCAATTTGTTATTGTTGGCCATTCTGAGCGCCGAGTTAACCATAAAGAAGAAAATCGTTCAATTCTTCTTAAGGCTAAATCTGCCCATGATAATGGGTTAGTAGCTATCATTTGTTTGGGTGAAACACTCGAAGAACGCAAGGAGTCGAAGACTTTGACAGTAATCAAACATCAATTGGAGGGTTCTATACCAGAGACTGCTTCTTTCAATGATACAGTTATTGCTTATGAACCTATCTGGGCCATCGGTACAGGATTAACACCGAGTAATGAACAGATAAAAGAAGTGCACGATTTTATTCGCGACGAACTTAAAAATAATTTCAAGGATTCAACTGAATTTAGGCTTCTATACGGTGGATCAGTGAACCCGGATAACGCACAAGCAATATTCTCAATTAACAACGTGAATGGCGGTTTAATTGGAGGAGCAAGTTTAAAAACGGAAGATTTTTGGCAAATCTGTAATAGTTTGTAAAAAAGATTACTGATATTTTTTAACTTTTTACTGGTCAAATCATGTTCAAAATGATTAAAACCGCCTATCTTGGGGTAGGTTTTTTAATTTCCTTTTATAAATAAGGATAGAACGGTGGAAACAGTATTACTATTAGTTCATTTGTTTTTGGCTATAGCTTTAGTGATAGTTGTTTTATTGCAAAAAAGTGAAGGAGGGGCCTTGGGTATTGGCGGTGGTACGATGGGGGGCCTCGTTTCTGCGCGCGGTTCAGGTAGCCTGTTGACGAAAACTACGGGGATCATCGCTGGTTTTTTTATAGCCACAAGTTTAGCTTTGGCTATTTTAGCCGGAAATATGAGTGGAGAGACAACTAAGTCCATTGTTGATGTTCCTGCTATAAAAAAGGGTCCGGAAAAACCTGTGGGTCCTTCTGTCCCCCTTGCAAAATAGGTCTAAATGCGAATCAGTCTTCAACATTAAGGGTTTCTGCGAACAATTTTTCGTTGGGTGTTTTGATGATCTGGTATACTTTGGTGCTCCATGACGCGATTTGTGTTTATTACCGGTGGCGTGGTTTCATCTCTTGGTAAAGGGATTTCCTCAGCATCATTAGGGGCCCTGCTTCAGGCGCGGGATTTTAAAGTTCGTCTGCGTAAATTAGATCCGTATTTGAATGTTGATCCGGGTACTATGAACCCAATTCAACATGGAGAAGTTTACGTTACTGATGATGGTGCAGAAACAGATCTTGATCTTGGACATTATGAGAGATTTACAGGAGTTCCGGCAAGGCAAGGGGATAATGTTACGTCCGGCCGCATATACTCTACAGTCTTATCTAGAGAGCGACATGGTGATTATTTAGGTGCGACGGTTCAGGTCATACCACATGTTACCGATGCTATTAAGGAGTTTATAGAGTCCGATACAGATGATGCTGATTTCGTTTTATGTGAAATTGGAGGGACGGTTGGTGATATAGAAAGCCTTCCATTCTTGGAAGCAATTCGACAAAAAGCTAATGAGTTAGGTAGGGAAAGGTCAATGTTTATCCATTTGACGCTTCTACCTCATCTATCCGCTGCTGGGGAGGTAAAAACAAAACCGACACAGCATTCAGTTAAAGAATTGCAGAGTGTTGGCATTCAAGCGGATATATTACTTTGTCGAGCTGAGCATCCAGTTCCTGCAGATGCTAGAAAAAAAATAGCTTTATTCTGTAATGTTGCGCCTGAGCGTGTGATTTCAGCGCCCGATGTGAGCAGTATATATGAGGTTCCCCTTGTTTATAACAATCAGGGCTTTGATGTTGAAGTTTGTAAACATTTTGGGGTAGGCCATGATATTAAACCTAATCTTGATCGATGGAATAATATAATCAGTAGAGTTAACAGGCCTGAGGGTGAGGTTACAATTGCTGTTGTTGGTAAATATACAGAGTTGCCTGACGCCTATAAATCTTTGGCCGAAGCGCTCAGTCATGGTGGTATTGCTAATAATGTTGCAGTAAATATGAGTTGGATTGATGCGGAAATCTTTGAAAGTGGAGATGCAATCCATCGGCTTGAGGACGTTGATGGTATATTAGTTCCTGGTGGTTTTGGCGAAAGAGGTGCTGAAGGAAAAGTGGCTGCAGTTCAGTTTGCTCGTGAACACCGAGTACCATATTTCGGGATTTGTTTTGGTATGCAAATGGCGGTTATTGAAATCTCTCGCAGTTTAGCCGGAATTCACGGAGCGGGCTCGACCGAATTTGGTGACGTGTCAGATCCGGTTGTGGGTTTGCTGACTGAGTGGAAAAAGGGTGATAAAATTGAAAAACGGGATGATAGCGTCGATCTTGGTGGCTCAATGAGACTTGGTTCCTACCCGTGTTCATTGGTTAAGAATACTTTAGCTTATAAGGTGTATGGAACAAAGAATATTAAGGAACGTCATCGACACCGTTATGAAGTGAACATAAATTATGCTGAGACGCTGCAAGCTGCTGGACTTATATTCTCTGGAATGTCGCCAGATGGCGAATTACCAGAAATTATTGAGTTGCCGCAACACCCATGGTTTATTGGTGTTCAATTTCATCCCGAATTAAAGTCTAAGCCATTTGATCCTCATCCGCTATTTAAATCATTTATTAAGGCAGCGGTGGATCACTCTCGTCTTGTTTAGGAGAAATACTAAATGATTATAGGGTGCGATTAACTGACAATGTCTTACCGCCAAGTTTCAATCGGAAATTTAACCTTAAGCAATGACTGTCCTTTGGTAGTTATTGCTGGACCGTGCGCGTTAGAAGACAGAAAACATGCCATGGAAATGTCTCACGCGTTGGTTGAGCTAACAAATGAGCTTGGAATTGGATTAATTTACAAGACTTCCTTTGATAAAGCGAATAGAACATCACTTCAAGGAAAGCGGGGGGTAGGATTAAAAAAGGGACTGCCAATTCTTGCTGAAATTCGTGAAACCTATGGTTGTCCTGTTTTAACAGACGTTCACCTTCCGGATGATTGTTCAAGGGTTGCTGAGGTTGTGGATGTATTACAGATTCCCGCATTCCTATCTCGTCAGACTGATCTCATTGTTGCCGCTGCCAAAACTGGCAAAGCCATTAATATTAAAAAGGGTCAATTTTTGGCTCCTTGGGACATGAGGAATGTCCTACAAAAAGCAGTTGAGAGTGGCAATCAAAATTTATTGGTTTGTGAAAGGGGAACGTCTTTCGGTTACAATACATTGATTTCGGATATGCGTTCATTGACGACAATGGAAAAGTTTGGTTATCCGGTAGTTTTCGACGCAACACACTCGGTTCAACAGCCTGGGGGTAAAGGAACTTCTAGTGGTGGACAAAGAGAATTTGTTGCAGTTTTAGCTCGTGCGGCTGTAGCAATAGGGGTAGCAGCAGTTTTTATTGAAACACATCAAGAACCGGATATTGCTCCCAGTGATGGGCCTAATATGGTTCCTCTTTCAGAGATGAAAGGTTTGCTGGAGGTCCTTATGTCATTTGATAAGTTGGCAAAACAAAACAAATAAAAAGTGATAAACGAAATTGAATTTTGGAGGATATGAATGACAGCGATTGTCGCCATTCACGCTAGAGAGATCTTAGATTCCCGTGGAAATCCTACGGTTGAAGTGGATAGTTATTTAGAAACTGGTGCATCTGGGCGGGCTGCTGTTCCTTCAGGAGCCTCTACGGGGATCCATGAAGCTGTTGAACTACGAGATGGTGATCAAGGTCGTTATAATGGCAAGGGTGTCTTAAAAGCAGTTAATGCCGTTAACAATGAAATTTCAGATGCGCTTTCTGGTATGGATGCGGAGGACCAGGTCGAAATTGATAATTTAATGATAGAACTGGATGGTAGTCCTAATAAAAGTCGTTTGGGTGCCAATGCTATGTTGGGTGTAAGCCTGTCAATTGCCAAGGCGGCGGCATCTGAAGTTGGAGCTCCTCTCTACCGTTACATTGGCGGGGTTAATTCTCGGATAATGCCTGTTCCAATGATGAATATTTTAAATGGTGGGGCGCATGCAGATAATCTCATTGATATTCAAGAGTTTATGATCATGCCAGTCTCGGCCGGTTCAATGTCAGAGGCCATAAGGTGGGGCTCGGAAATATTTAATTCTCTTAAAGATGAACTTTCATATTCAGGATATAATACGAATGTTGGTGATGAGGGTGGGTTTGCTCCGGATTTAGGAAGTACGGAAGTTGCGCTTGAATTTATAATTAAATCTATAAAAGTGGCTGGTTTTGTCCCAGGAAAAGATGTGTTTCTTGCCCTAGATGCAGCTTCTAGTGAATTTTTTAAAAATGGAAAATATGAATTGGCAGGAGAAGATAAATCTCTGACGGCTAATGAAATGGTTGATTATTATTCCGAACTAGTTTCCAGATTTCCTATTGTCTCCATCGAGGATGGAATGGCTGAGGATGATTGGAAAGGTTGGAAACACTTAACAAAGGAGCTTGGAAATAAAGTACAGCTGGTTGGTGATGATTTGTTTGTTACAAATACAGAGAGGTTGAGCAAGGGTATTTCAGAAGGAGTAGGAAATTCTATTTTGGTGAAGGTTAACCAAATTGGCACTTTAACTGAAACGCTTGCAGCGGTGGATATGGCGCATAAAGCCGGATATTCAGCTGTAATGTCTCACAGGTCCGGTGAAACAGAGGACGCTATAATTGCTGATTTAGCTGTTGCTACAAATTGTGGACAAATAAAAACTGGTTCCCTTTGTCGATCTGATAGAACCGCAAAGTATAATCAACTCATTAGGATTGAAGAAGAACTTGGAGAACAGGCCGAATACAGTAAAGATTTTCTTAAACTTTAAATGACCAAGATAAATTTCTAATTTAAATTTTATACTTGGTATCATTTCAAGAGGTAAAAATTCAAACTAACAAATTAGCAAGGCCGTTGGATTTGCTAGGCTTGATATTGTGTAATTTTTGAGTCTTTAAAGTTATTATACTCACGATATTTTCAGTCATTTCGTATATTAAACCTTTATTTAATCTTTGTTTCAAAAGTATCTATTAAAAGAACATAAACTTTCTCACGCAAATATTGCGTGATCGTCAGTTTTGTATACCCTTTCCAATAGAGATTTTAAGACATAAATACTCTTAAAGGTTCCATCATGAGGCATAAGTTATGGCCGATAAAAATAAAACAGGGTTAAAGAAATCTTCCAAACTGCGTAAGCCCCAAAAAACAAAGGGGGTTAACAATAGAAACTTGAAATTTGATAAAGACTCTCTCGTCGCTTTCTATCGAGACATGCTCCTTATTCGACGTTTCGAGGAGCGTGCAGGCCAATTGTACGGTATGGGACTTATTGGCGGATTTTGTCATCTGTATATTGGGCAAGAAGCTGTCGTAGTTGGAATGCAAAAGTCTGTACAGGACAATGATGCCGTGATTACAAGTTATCGAGATCATGGTCATATGTTAGCTTGCGGAATGGATCCCAAAGGCGTTATGGCCGAACTTACGGGTAGGGAAGGAGGTTATTCTCGCGGAAAAGGCGGATCTATGCACATGTTTAGTTCGGAGAAAAACTTTTTCGGTGGACATGGTATCGTTGGTGCTCAGGTATCTATTGGAACGGGATTGGCATTTGGACAACAGTACAAGGGAGACAATGGAATTACGCTGGCTTACTTTGGAGATGGGGCCGCTAATCAGGGGCAAGTTCACGAATCTTTTAATATGGCGGCTCTTTGGAAACTTCCGGTAGTCTACGTGATAGAAAACAATCGGTATGGAATGGGAACTTCTGTTCAGCGGGCATCAGCAACTGAAGACTTATCGCAACTAGGAGCCGGGAGAGGTATTCATGGTATGCAAGTCGATGGTATGGATGTTGTCGCAGTCGCGGAAGCCGGTGAGATGGCTGCAAAAAAATGTAGAAAAGGGAAGGGACCTGTTATCTTGGAAATGGTCACCTACCGGTATAGAGGTCACTCGATGTCAGATCCTGCTACCTACCGAACTAAAGAGGAAGTGTCCAAAGTTCGTGATGAACAAGATCCCATCGGAAATCTAAAAACAAGAATTTTAAAAGGTAAAATTTTATCTGAAAATGACTTGAAGGGCATTGATAAGGAAATCAGAGAATTAGTCGCTGAGGCTGCGGAGTTTGCCCAGAATAGTCCTGAACCAAAACCATCCGAACTTTATACCGATGTCTTGGTTGATGGATAATAGGGAATTGTAATAAATATGCCGATTAATATTTTAATGCCAGCACTGTCGCCAACAATGACTGAAGGGCGCTTGTCGAAGTGGCATAAGTCTGAAGGAGATTTGGTGGAGGCAGGTGATATTCTTGCTGAAATTGAAACCGACAAGGCGACGATGGAAGTCGAAGCCGTTGATGAAGGAATTTTAGAAAAAATTTTAATTCCTGATGGCTCCGAAGGCGTGAAGGTAAATGAAGTTATTGCGATAATAACCGGAGAAGACGAAAAAACCAATAATGCTATAGAAGTCATTAGTACTGCAGAATCTGCAGCTGTAAAGTTTGAATTAGAAAAAGAAACAGAACTAAAAAATACCTCTTCAGAAGAAATTAAAAATGAAGGTGACTTAAGAAAAGTCGATGTCAGAACTACAAAGCCGCAAACAGTTCGTGAAGCGCTTCGGGATGCAATGGCTGAAGAAATGAGGAACGATGATCGTGTTTTTTTAATGGGGGAGGAGGTTGCGGAATATGAAGGTGCCTACAAGGTCAGCCAGGGTCTATTGGAAGAATTTGGCGAGCGCCGGGTTATAGATACGCCAATTACCGAGCATGGTTTTACAGGAGTTGGTATCGGCGCGGCATTTTTGGGCCTAAGTCCAATCGTTGAGTTTATGACTTTTAATTTTGCTATGCAGGCAATGGACCAGCTTATCAATTCTGCTGCCAAGACGAACTACATGTCTGGTGGCCAAATGGGTTGTCCCATAGTATTTCGGGGTCCAAATGGCGCAGCGGCTCGTGTGGCGGCTCAGCATTCGCAATGTTTTGCGAGCTGGTATGCCCATATACCTGGTTTAAAGGTAGTATCGCCTTGGAGTGCTGGGGACGCGAAGGGACTTTTAAAATCATCTATACGAGATCCTAACCCAATTATATTTTTAGAAAATGAGTTGCTTTACGGCCACAGTTTTGAAGTTCCTACAGATCCTAACTACGTAATTCCGATCGGTAAAGCCAACCGAGTTCGTGAGGGTAGTGATGTAACAATTACAGCTTTTTCGTTGATGGTAGACAAATCAATCGAAGCCTCAAAAATTCTTTCTGAGCAAGGTATAGAGGCGGAAGTTATTGACCTAAGAACACTCAGACCTCTGGATATTGAATGTATTGTGAAGTCAGTCAAGAAAACAAATAGATTGATTTCAGTGGAGGAGGGTTGGCCTTATTCTGGGATTGGAGCAGAAATATCGGCGGTTATAACCGAACATGCTTTTGACTGGCTGGACGCTCCAGTTAAAAGAGTGACCGCAGCCGATGTGCCACTGCCGTATGCGGCTAACCTTGAAAGTCTAGCGCTGCCTCAGGTAAGCAATATTGTTGAGGCCGTTAAAGCGGTCTGTTATCGGGATTAACATCTTCCGGTTAGGTTTATGCCCATAAATATATTAATGCCAGCTTTATCTCCAACAATGAAGGAAGGAAATTTGTCTAAATGGCATAAGGCGGAAGGTGATATTGTAGAACCCGGAGATGTTTTGGCAGAAATTGAAACAGATAAGGCGATAATGGAAGTGGAAGCCGTGGACGCTGGAACTCTCGGAAAAATAGTTGTGCCGAACAGTTCACAAAATATCTCCGTGAATACGGTTATTGGAATTCTTTTTGAAGAAGGCGAAGATTTAGAATCTATCACTTTTTCTGAGACCCAAGACAGTTCGGATACCGAACCTAAAGCAGAAGCTCAAGAAAAAACCAAAATTTCTCCTGTTGCAGCGAGAATTGCCGAGCAGGAAGGAATAGATATTTCGAATTTAAGTGGCAGTGGACCACACGGAAGAATTATGCAGACCGACCTAGAGGGTAACCAGCCTCAAAAACAAATTAAGGATTTAGTTGTTGAGGATAAAGAGACTAGGAGTAGTCGTTTATTTGTGAGCCCTCTCGCACGTCGTTTGGCTGGTGAATCAGGTATAAATTTAAACTCTATAAATGGAACTGGCCCTCAAGGCCGTATCATTAAATTAGATATTGATAGGGCAAAACGTCTATCAAATAAGGAACAACAGCGGACCGGAGCGGATTTAACATCTGGTTTTGAAGATGTGAAATTGAATTCGATGAGAAAAGTTATAGCCGAACGTATGGTTCATTCTAAATCAACCGTGCCACATTTTTATTTGAGTGTTGATTGTGAAATAGATGAATTAATCAATGTTATGTCATCTCTTAATGAACGACGCGAAGAGAATAAGCTTTCTATAAATGATTTCATAATTCGAGCCTGTGCTTTGGCTTTGATGGAGGTGCCTAAGGCAAATGTTAGCTGGTTGGGTGATGGTAAAATGAGGGTCTACAAAACTGCTGATATTTCTGTCGCCGTTGCCTTGGAAGACGGACTGGTTACTCCAATTGTTCGTAACGCCCATGAAATGGGCTTGGCAGAAATATCTTCAACAATGAGGAGTTTGGCTGAAAGAGGAAGAGCTGGTGATTTAAAACCTGAAGAATATCAAGGTGGGTCCTTTACCATTTCAAATCTTGGAATGTTTGGGATAAAACAGTTTGACGCTGTTATTAATGAACCACAGGCCTGTATTTTGGCTGTTGGGGCGGGTGAGAAAAGACCTGTAGTCAGGGAAGATAAACTTAAGGCGGCCACAGTAATGACCTGTACCCTTTCCTGCGATCATCGGGTTGTTGATGGAGTTATAGGTGCCAAACTTTTGGGGGCTATTAAGAGGCTCCTTGAATATCCGCCTGAAATGTTGCTCTAGTTTTTTAAAACATAAGATGTATTCATTAATCTTCATAGGTATCGAAAGACTATAAATAAAATGGCCAATACGAGTTTTGATATTATTGTTATTGGTGGAGGGCCGGGTGGCTATGTTGCTGCTATACGCTCTTCTCAACTGGGTATGAAGACTGCCTTGGTAGAACGCGACCATCTTGGAGGAGTATGTTTAAATTGGGGGTGCATTCCAACCAAGGCTCTCCTTCGTACCTCTGAGATTTATCACGCTTTGAAAAATGCGAATGAACTGGGTATCACGACTGAAAATATTTCCTTCGATTTGAACAAAATTGTCTCACGTTCGCGTGACGTGGCCAAAAAACTCAATCACGGCATTGAACACCTTCTGAATAAAAACAATGTTCATGTAATTCCCGGCGAAGGAGGAATAATAGAGCCCGGAGTTGTCTGTGTTAAGGACCAAAACGGCGAAAATAACAACCTTAATTGTAAAAACATAATTCTTGCGACCGGTGCACGTCCTCGTAGCCTGCCAGGTATAGAGACAGACGGTAAAAGGATATGGAATTATCGTGATGCAATGGTTCCCAATTCCATGCCGAATTCATTGTTGGTAGTCGGATCCGGTGCGATTGGAATGGAATTTGCTAGTTTTTATGGTGACCTCGGCGCGAGCGTTACGATAATAGAGGTTATGGATCGGATTCTACCTGCGGAGGACAGGGAAATATCTCTGTTAGCGCGAAATTCATTTGAGAACCAAGGGATGCTAATTCATACCGGTGCTACCCTCAAGTCATTGGAGTCAAATCAAAGGGAGGTAAAGGCAGAGATCGAAATTGAAGGAAATATAAAAACTCAAACATTTGACAATGTAATACTTGCGGTAGGAATTGTTGGTAATACAGAAATTTTAGGCTTGGAAAAAACCGCTGTTGAAGTGGAGGGCTCACATTTAGTTGTTAACAAATGGCAGGAAACCGCTGAATTGGGGATATTTGCTATAGGGGACTTGGTCGGGCCACCTTGGCTCGCCCACAAGGCAAGTCACGAAGCAAGCATTTGTGTTGAATATATTGCTGGGCTTGAGAGTAAGCCCTTAGATATTTCGAAAATTCCCGGTTGCACATATTGTCGGCCACAAATTGCGAGCGTCGGTTTGTCTGAAGAAAAAGCAATTGGACTTGGGTATAATGTAAAAATTGGCCGATTTCCACTTGTAGCTAATGGTAAAGCTATTGCTCTCGGTACCGATGAGGGTTTGATAAAAACTGTATTTGATGCTCAGACGGGAGAATTGCTAGGCGCCCATATGATTGGTGCGGAGGTAACAGAAATGATTCAAGGCTATGTTATTGCCCGTTCTTCAGAACTTACAGAAGAAGACTTAATACATACTGTATTCCCTCATCCTACAATATCCGAGTCGATGCATGAATCTGTTTTGGAAGCTTTTGAGCGTGCCATACATATTTAAAAAACTGAAATTTAATTATGAGTCTGCATAAAAAAAAATATAATTCTATTCGGCACCCGGAAAAAATAAATAAACCGGATAATATTTCTCCGAAGATTCCCGAGTGGATAAGAGTTAAGGCTCCAAATTCACGACAATATAATGAAACCCGCAATATAATGAGAAGCTTGTCATTAAATACCGTTTGTGAAGAAGCTGCCTGTCCAAATATAGGTGAATGTTGGGAACAAAGGCATGCCACTGTGATGATATTGGGTGATGTTTGTACACGGGCTTGCGCTTTTTGTAACGTGGCGACCGGAAGACCAGATGGTGTGGATATAAATGAACCCGCTAGAGTTGCCGATGCAGTGTCCAAACTCGCTTTAAGGCATGTGGTCATAACCTCAGTAGATCGCGATGACCTCGATGATGGGGGAGCATTTCACTTTTCCGCGGTTGTTCAAAGAATCCGGCAAGTTTCTCCTGACACTACTATTGAGATTTTGACGCCCGATTTCTTAAGAAAAAAAGGTGCTATAGAAACCGTCGTAAAGTCAGGTCCTAATATTTTTAATCACAACCTTGAAACAGTACCCCGGTTATATCCTTCTGTTAGGCCCGGGGCGAAATACTCTCATTCCTTAGGAATTTTAAAGCAAGTAAAATATTTAGATCCTATGATATTTACTAAATCGGGATTAATGGTGGGCTTAGGTGAAAAGATTGATGAAATTTATGGAGTGATGGATGAAATGCGGTCTGCAGGTGTCGATTTTATTACCATTGGCCAATATCTTCAGCCAACACCGAAACATCATGGGGTTTATCGATTTTATAAACCGGATGAGTTTCAAAAATTAACAGAAATCGCAGTGTCTAAAGGGTTCCTTTGTGTCTCGGCCACGCCATTAACTCGTTCCTCCTATCATGCAGATGATGACTTTAAAAAGTTATTAAAAGCTAAAGCACAAAAACAAAACAATATTTTAAGAAAGCATGCCTAAACATTTTGAAAAACGGATTTTACCTTATTCAAGAGACAAAATCTTCAATTTAATTGCAGACGTAGAAAAATATCCTGAATTTTTACCTTGGTGTGTTGGTGCTCGAGTTTCAAAGCGCGAACAAAACTTCGTTTATGCTGACCTTTTAGTTGGTTTCAAATGGATTAAGGAGGTTTACACCTCTAAAGTAATTTTTAACGAGCCTGATAATATTAAAGTAGAGTATCAAAAAGGTCCATTTAAATACCTGATAAATAACTGGAAAATTGAATCAATAAACAACGGGTGCGAGATAGAATTCTTTATCGATTTTGAATTTCGATCAAAATTACTGAGGGGAGTAATAGGACCCATTTTTGATGAAGCCATCAGCAGTATGGTTGGTGCTTTTGAAAAAAGGGCACATCAAATGTACGATGAAGATAATTGTTAAATAAGTGCTTGTTGAACTAACTTTAAAGCCATTAAAACAGTTTTTGATCTGACCTCTTCTCTGTCACCCTCGAATATTTCATGAAATGTAAGGGTGTCCTTTAATCGTGTGGCGCATCCGAAGTGCACAAGTCCTACGGGTTTTTCTGTTGTTCCACCACCAGGGCCGGCAATACCTGTAACAGAAATAGCGATATCAGATACCGAATTTTTTAACCCTCCCTCGGCCATGGCTTGTGCCACTTGTTCGCTTACCGCTCCGTATCTTTTAATCGTCTCCAAAGGTACACCAACTAGCTCATTTTTTGCTTCATTACTATAAGTAGTGAATCCGCGGTCAACGACGTCGGAAGAACCAGAAACAGATGTCAGGTATGCAGTAATGAGACCGCCAGTACAAGATTCAACGGTAGAAAGTTTCCAATCGGCCTTTTTGCAGATCTCAATTGTTTTAATAGCATGTGTAAGAATTTCATTGTTAAGCATTTTTAATGACTCGTAATCCAAATAAAACAATGTAATACAATTGCCGCGTAAATTGCTGCGACGATGTCATCCAGCATTATTCCAAAGCCACCCTTGATATTTTTATCCACTATTGATACCGGCCAGGGTTTAAAAATATCCATTACACGAAATAGGGTGAAGCCAAGTATAAATTGGATTAAATCAGGTGACGCCACGCATAGAACTAACATCTGTCCTACAAACTCATCTATGAGGATGCACCCCGGGTCAGAGGTGCCACAACGTCTTTCATAGAAGTTAGTGACCATAACACCTATACAGAATAAGGCGATCGAAGTGATTAATAAGAGACCTCTGCTCCCGTGTAGCAAAACTAACCACGATATGGGCAGTGCCGCTAGTGAACCCCAAGTACCCGGGGCAAAGGGTAAATAACCTATTCCGATACACGTTGAAATAAGGGAAACCGGTTCAAAGGATTTAGGTTTTTGATTACTAATCCCAGAATTTTTCATAATCGTGGTCTACCTAATTGGAAGGAAAACCGTGGCAATTGCTTGAGCGGCTATTCCTTCCTCGCGTCCTGTAAAACCAAGTTTTTCTGTTGTTGTAGCCTTAACATTAACAGATGTAACCGGTAAGGCGAGAATTTTTGAGAGTTTTTCACGCATTTGTTTTCGGTAGGGGCCAATTTTTGGTTTTTCACAAATAATGGTTACATCGAGATTATTAACCCTTCCATTTAGTTCGTTCACTAAAAACAAAGCGTGTTGCAGAAAGATTGAGGATGGCGTGTTCTTCCATTTTTTGTCTTCAGATGGAAAATGCTTTCCAATATCGTCTTCACCAATAGCGCCGAGAATGGCATCGGTTGCTGCATGTATTGCTACATCTGAGTCTGAATGACCCTTTAGACTTTGTTTATATGGAATTTTTACACCACAGAGAACTAGATGATTGCCTTCACTAAATGGATGTACGTCGAATCCCGTACCTACATGTATGGTGCCATTTAATTGATAATGCATTTTTACTAACAGCTTATAATCTTCTTGAGTTGTAATTTTTATATTTTCAACCTCTCCGGAGACCGTACCTATCTCAAGGCCTTCTTTTTCAGCGATTGCGGCGTCATCAGTGAATTGTTGTTTCGAATTCTTTCGATGTGCTTCAAGTATAGATTTAAATTTGAATCCCTGAGGAGTTTGTGCCCTAAATAAATTATCCCGATCGATAGTTTCTTTTACGAGAGATCCTGTTTGATCTACCTTTTTTAAGGTTTCAGAAATTCTTAGAACCGGTATCACAGCCGGCATGTATTCTAATGTTTCGATAGTTTTTGTAAGTAGATCATGACTAGGGAATGGTCTCGCACCGTCATGAATGAGTACTATATCGGGGTCGAGTTCTACAAGGCTTTCCAAGCCAAACCTTACGGATTCCTGACGTGTTTTTCCTCCTTCAACTGGCTCTAAAATATCAAACCCATCGAAAGATTTTTGATAAATGTTTTTATCCTGTGGCCGAATTACTACTCTGATATTATCAATTTTCGGATGATTATAAAAAACTTCTGCCGCATGCCGTATTATTGTTTGTGTTCCTATGTCTAAATATTGTTTAGGTAAAACATTACCGAAACGTTCGCCACTTCCGCCTGAGAGTATGAGAGCTATACAACCTGTCATTGAGGTCACTTTAATTAAAAGTTGGTCCGAGTTTATTCTAACCGACGAAAGAGAAATTTGTCAGAAATAATTTAATTTACCATAAGTTTGTTAGTTGTGTTCGGTTAATTAAATGAAAAATTGGTTGTAATAATTAGTTTATATAAAGTACTTTCGCTCAAATATTAGGCAGAGACTAGTTGGTGTATATTTTGTGAGCATAAAAATTGGTAATGTTACTCTCGAATCTCCGGTGATCTTGGCACCAATGTCTGGTGTTTCCGACTTACCCTTTCGACGTCTAGTGAAAAGCTTGGGGGCAGGGCTTGTTGTATCGGAAATGATAGCCAGTCAAGCCATGATCAGACAAAACAAGAAGACGATGAGAATGGCATCCAGCTGTGCCGAAGAGTTTCCTATGTCCGTGCAATTGGCGGGATGTGAACCGAAAATTATGGCAGAGGCGGCCAAGCTTAATGAGGATAGAGGTGCCGCAATAATCGACATCAATATGGGTTGCCCGGTAAAAAAAGTGGTAAACGGTCACGCTGGATCTGCCTTAATGAGAGATGAATTAACGGCGGCCAATATATTAGAAGCTGTGGTAAAAGCTGTTGGGCTTCCAGTAACATTGAAAATGCGAACCGGTTGGGATGATCAAAATCGTAACGCACCTATTTTGGCCAAAATTGCGGAGGAGGTTGGCATTCAGATGATTACTGTCCACGGACGAACTCGCTGCCAATTTTATAATGGTTCTGCTGACTGGGATTTTATCTCTATGGTCAAAGAGGTCGTATCAATACCAGTAGTAGCTAATGGGGACATTGCAAACCTAGGTGATGTTAAATCGATCCTCCTTAAATCCGCAGCAGACGGTGTGATGGTGGGTCGTGGATCCTATGGCAAGCCATGGTTCCTAGCGCAAATCATTGAATTTCTAAAGACTGGAAAAACTATTCCAGATCCTTGTTTGAGTGAACAATATCAAATTGTTCGAAATCACTATCTGGATATGTTGCACCATTACGGCAGTTATACGGGAATGCGCATGGCAAGAAAACACGTAGCTTGGTACACGAAAGGTTTGCCAAATTCGGCAGAATTCCGAGCTAAAATAAATAAGATTCCTACAGTAGTAGATGCGTTGAATTTAATAGACCAATATTTTTCTTCTGTTTTAACAGTGAAGGAGGTTCGATAATTAAATGCCTATGGGTCCAGGCGTGGGCGTAGAAATTAAGAATCTATCGGAAGAAAGTTCTGTCTTAGATTCATTAGCTTTTCCTGTAATAGTAGTAAATTCTGATAATTTTGTAAGCTATGTTAATATCGCTTCTGAGCAATTTTTAGAAAAAGGAAAAACCTCAATTATCGGAAACACCCTCGAGCAGGTTTTTAATGAAGATAGTCCGATAATATCCCTAGTTAACCAGGCTAAAATGAGTGGTTATAGTGTTTTTGAACATGATGTTGATGTGTCTTCTCGTCTAGGTATTTCAACTAAGGCCAGCGTGCACGTTTCCCCTCTATTGGATGATAAAGACAAAGTGGTTCTTGTTTTTCACTTGCATGGGGCTGCCAAACAAATGGAAAAGCAACTTGTTCATAGAGGCGCGACGCGTTCGGTTACAGCCCTGGGTGCGATGCTCGCTCATGAAATAAAAAATCCCTTGTCAGGGATAAGGGGTGCTGCGCAATTGCTTGAAAAAATTGTCGATACTGGGGACCGGGGTCTAGCGGAATTGATTAAGGAAGAGACTGATAGAATTTGTAATTTAGTAGATCAAATGTCGGTATTTGGCGATGACGGACCCATCAGGAGAGAGCAAATAAATATTCACGAGGTACTAGATCGTGTTCATGCACTAGCCAAGGCAGAGTTCCCCGGCACCATTATATTTGAAACAAACTTTGACCCTTCTCTGCCGATGATTTGGGCAAATAAAGATCAGTTAATTCAAGTATTTCTTAATTTGGTCAAAAACGCAGTAGAAGCAATTTCTGACGAGAATGGTAAAGTCATTTTTGAAACAGCTTTTCAGCGAGGCGTTAGTTTTACAACTCCTGAGAGTAGGAAAAAAATTTATACGCCGCTTTTAGTTTCTATTACTGATAATGGCAGGGGTATTCCAGAGGATCTTCATTCTAATGTATTTGACCCTTTTGTTTCAACCAAGGCTGGTGGAACTGGGTTGGGGTTAGCGCTTGTTGGAAAAATTATACATGATCATGGTGGTGTTGTTGAATTTGACTCTGATAGTCGTGGTACAACCTTTCGGTCGTATTTTCCAATCGTGGATCAGCCTATTTTAGGAGAAGTCTGAAAATGGTTAGCCCTGCTAACATATTAATAGCAGATGATGACCGTTCGATTAGGGTGGTATTAGAGAAGGCGTTGTCCCGCTCTGGAAATATTGTTCGAACTACTGGAAACGGGGCCACACTATGTCAATGGATAGAAGACGGTGAGGGCGACATTGTAATAACAGATGTTGTAATGCCAGATATAAATGGTTTTGACTTGATTCCCCGTTTAAAAAGTCTCAGACCAGATCTAAAAGTTATTGTTATGAGTGCACAAACTAACATACTGACAGCTATAAAAGCTGCTGAAAAAGGCGCTTTTGAGTATCTTCCAAAACCCTTTGATCTTGACGAACTAGGCT
>MDTE01013051.1_pt1 | contig 18019 bp, 10 predicted proteins | sample 811231 | NCBI WGS metagenome assembly MDTE01 (sample SAMN05326651, study PRJNA326480) | marine metagenome | isolation source: seawater | place: Indian Ocean: Red Sea | collected 2010 | reverse complement strand
CTGCTATACCTCCTTTTGAAATAGAATCAATAAAATTTGCCCTATTATTTGAATAAAAATTAGAAGTAAGGGGAAAATAACGCATTATTAATTTTAGTTTAAAATAGATTTATCAATTTAGAAAATTTATTAAAACTCTAACCAATTATAAATAATCAATTTGAAGTGACTAAAAAAATATTGGGTTATAGTTTTTTCTATTAAACCTTTATGAAGTAATTTTGTACTATATAGGATTTAAATGATTAAAACTTCGATTGCCAGAAAAGTCGCAATGGCACTTTCTGGTTTGTTTTTAATACTTTTTTTAGCACAGCATTTCACTATTAATGTTACTTCAGTTTTTAGTGATGAAATATTCAATATGCTTTCTCATTTTATGGGTAATAACCCCTTGGTTCAGTTTGTGTTGCAGCCAATTTTAATTTTTGGGGTTATTTTTCATTTTGTTATGGGGTTTGTTTTAGATTTTAAAAACCGAAAATCTCGAAATGTAAAATATGTTAATTTTAGAGGAAGTGCAAATGCAAGTTGGGTGTCTAGAAATATGATTTTTTCTGGAATAGTAGTTCTCTCTTTTTTAGGGTTACACTTTTATGATTTTTGGGTACCGGAAATGAACTATAAATACATTGAATTTTTACCTCAAAACCCTGACCGATATTTTTCAGAGTTAGTACATAAATTTCACAGTCCAGTGCGAGTAATAATTTATTGCTTATCATTTATTTTTTTAGGATTGCACTTATTCCATGGTTTTTCCTCTTCATTTCAATCGGTAGGACTGAATAATAAATATACAAGAGGAATTAGATGGTTAACAGTGTCCTTTTCAATTGTGATACCAACTGGATTTATTTTCATAGCAGTATTTCACCATTTAAACGGATAGCATATGTCAAAACTAGAATCTAAAGTACCGAATGGACCGTTGGCCGACAAATGGACCAACCATAAGAGTAACATCAATTTAGTAAGCCCAGCAAACAAGCGGTTGATTGATGTAATAGTAGTAGGAACGGGACTTGCAGGTGCTTCAGCTTCGGCAACTTTAGCAGAATTAGGATATAATGTAAAAACATTTTGTTTTCAAGATTCGCCACGTCGTGCACATTCTATTGCTGCTCAGGGAGGAATCAATGCTGCAAAAAATTATCAGGGTGATGGAGACTCAACTCATCGTCTATTCTATGACACTATCAAGGGAGGCGATTACCGTTCCCGTGAAGCAAATGTTTACAGGCTGGCTGAGGTATCCACAAATATAATCGATCAATGTGTAGCTCAGGGAGTACCTTTTGCAAGGGATTACGGAGGGCTACTAGATAACCGATCTTTTGGAGGGGTATTGGTTTCTCGAACTTTTTATGCCAAAGGTCAAACTGGTCAGCAACTTTTGTTAGGGGCTTACTCAGCAATGAATAGACAGATAGCTCGCGGGAAAATAAAAATGTATAACCGGCATGAAATGATGGACTTAGTTGTTGTTAAGGGAAAGGCAAGAGGTATTATATCTAAAAACTTGGTTAATGGTGAAATTGAAAGACACGCTGCTCATGCTGTTGTTATTGCCTCTGGGGGTTATGGAAATGTTTTCTTTTTATCAACAAATGCAATGGGAAGTAATGTTTCTGCCTCATGGAAAATTCACAAACGAGGTGCTTACTTTTCTAACCCCTGTTATACCCAAATTCATCCGACTTGTATACCTGTTTCAGGTGAGCATCAATCTAAATTAACTTTAATGTCTGAGTCGTTGAGAAATGATGGCAGAATCTGGGTTCCCAAGAAACTTGAAGATGTTAAGGCAATTAGGTCTGGAAAATTAAAACCAACTGATTTAAAAGAGAGTGATAGAGACTATTATTTGGAACGTCGGTACCCAGCCTTTGGAAATTTAGTTCCTAGGGACGTTGCCTCAAGAGCGGCGAAAGAACGTTGTGACGCAGGTTTTGGCGTCAATAAGACGGGCGAAGCTGTATATTTAGATTTTGCTGCTGCAATCATGAGATACGGTAAAGAAGAAGCTCTTATTAAGGGTCAAGATGTAAATGATACTTCATTAGTCAAAAAACTTGGCCAGCAAGTAGTCCGATCAAAGTATGGAAATCTTTTTCAGATGTATGAAAAAATTGTTGATCAAAATCCCTATGAAACACCTATGATGATATATCCTGCAGTTCACTATACTATGGGAGGTATTTGGGTCGACTATAATTTAATGACAAGTATTCCAGGGTGTTATGCAATTGGAGAAGCAAATTTTTCAGATCACGGGGCTAACAGACTAGGAGCTTCAGCTCTAATGCAAGGATTGGCAGACGGATATTTTATTTTACCATACACAATTGGGGATTATTTGTCTAATGATATAAGAACAGGACCAATTTCGACTGATACTCCTGAATTTGAGTCTGCTGAAAAAGAGGTAAAAAATTCCATCGAAAAGTTTGTTAATAATAAAGGAACCAAATCGGTTGATTTTTTCCATAAAAAATTGGGTAAAATAATGTGGAATAAATGTGGGATGTCAAGAAATGCAAAAGGATTAAAAGAGGCTATTGCTGAAATTAAGGAATTAAGAAAAGATTTCCATAAAAATGTAAGTGTACCAGGTTCATCTAGCGAATTTAATGAGCAACTTGCTAAGGCAGGCCGCGTGGCTGACTTTTTGGAATTAGGAGAATTATTTGCTAAAGATGCTTTAGAAAGAACTGAATCTTGTGGGGGTCACTTTAGAGAAGAGTCTCAAACACCGGAGGGAGAAGCGTTAAGAGATGATATTAATTTCAGTTTTTCCTCTGCTTGGGAATATAAAGGGGAACCATCTAAAGCTAAATTACATAAAGAAGAGCTTAAATTTGAGGCAATAGAGGTTAAAACAAGGTCTTATAAATAATAGTAAAATGAATCTTACACTTAAAATTTGGAGACAAGCTAATGGAGGGGTTAAAGGAAAAATGGTTAATTATACCATTTCCAATGTATCTCCAGATATGTCTTTTTTGGAAATGATGGATATGCATAATGAGCAATTGATAGCCAGGGGAGAGGATCCCGTTGCTTTTGATCATGATTGTAGAGAGGGGATATGTGGAATGTGTTCCATGTTTATTAATGGTGAGGCGCACGGACCAGACCGACTTGTGACTACTTGTCAACTTCATATGCGTAAGTTCAATGATGGTGATACAATTGTAATTGAACCATTTAGAGCAAATGCTTTCCCTGTCATAAAGGATTTGGCTGTTGATAGATCAGCTTTTGATAGAATTCAACAGGCAGGAGGTTTTGTAAGCGTAAATACCTCTGGTAACACCCAAGATGCTAATGCAATCCCTATCGAAAAACATGATGCAGATAAGGCATTTGACGCTGCTACTTGTATTGGTTGTGGTGCATGTGTGGCAAGTTGCAAAAATGCCTCCGCTATGCTTTTTGTCTCTGCCAAGGTTTCTCAATATGCTCTTTTACCCCAAGGAAAAGTTGAAGCTACTGATCGTGTATTGAATATGGTAAAGCAAATGGATGAAGAAGGCTTTGGTAATTGCACAAATACTGGAGCTTGTGAAGTTGAATGTCCTAAAGGGATTTCTTTAGAGAATATTGCTAGAATGAATAGCGAGTATTTACTTGCAAGTCTAAAGGGATAAATTTCCATATAAAACTTTGAATATTGTCTAAAATTGAACACCAATCCCGATAAAGTGAATACCTGAGTTGACAAACCCCACTTCTCCCAAAATAGTGGTGTACTGATACGAAAACTTCATTTTTTTAAAATTTAAACCCATTATAGGGGTAAAATGTTCATATTTTTGATTTACCATTTTTATCCCATCATTTAATGCTATACTTATTTTATTTTGCCTATAAGAGCTTCCTAACCACAATCTTCCATCTTTTATTAATCGATAAATTTTAAAATTTAAGTCCATAGCGCTATCATTGGTTTTCTCTTCGTGTTGAAGTAGAATTGACGGTTCAAAATTCCAACCTTTATCTGTATAAATCTCGTATTGAATAGAACCAACAAAAATCTTGTTACTTTTAGTGTTATAGTAGGTTTGCTGAATATCATTTTCCTTATTATAAGTTAACACTATATTATGTATCGAGAACTGCACGGAAAGTCTTGTAGATACATATGCAACACCTGCATCAAATGAGGTAAATTGTTTACGATTTAGATTTTGGGTTACTAGTGGGTCTGTTTTGGGGTTTTTCCAACTACTAATATCTAAATTCATTCCTGAAAATCCAGCATTTAATCCAAAAGATAACTCTTGAATATTGTCATTCTTTGTTGGAAAAGACCTTCGAGTATTCCAGAATTCATCATTAAAATAAATTCTGAAGCAATAGGTAAAATTATACTTATAATGACTGTGATACCCATTTACATCAGTCATTGCTAAAAATCCAAGTGTTGTTTTAGCTGAGGATTTATATTCTAGTGTAAGCATTTGTGTAGAAGGACGATTAACGGTGTTAAACCACTGTTGTCGAGTGCCAAAATCAATTCTGATTCCATTAAGATTCACTCCTGCCATTGCTGGGTGAATTCTATAAAAATTCTCAGATAGATATTCATTTAAATTTAGTGGATTCATTTGTCCTTTTACCAATATAAATAGATTCAAAAAAATGAAAAGTAAATACTTTCTAAACATTACTTAAAGGTCTCTTAATAGGCTAAAATGACCACTGTGTTCTCTTCCATCTTCAAAAAAAACTTTAAACCAATAGTCGTCCTGAGGTAATTGACCACCATTAAAAGTTCCATCCCAACCTTGGTCAGAGGGGTCGACGTAGAGTAGTAACTGTCCAAATCTATTGTAAATATAAATCCTACTTTTGGGCTGGAAGTTTTCATTTACTCCAAGTATTTTCCAATAGTCATTTATTCCATCTCCATTCGGACTAAAAAACTTCATATGCCCTAAAACTGAAATATCAATTTCAGCAATTCCACAACTATTTTTATCCCTAATAAATAGTTTACTTATCCCAGGGGATACTATATCAAAATAAGGATTGTCTTGATATGGTCCAAGTTTATCGTATAGTGAGAATTCATAATCTCCTACGCCTAGATTTTCAGTTAAAATTTCAATGGATCCTGTATCTCCAATCAAATCGGTAATGATAAGGTCTGTTTGGGTAATACTTGCAATTTCAGAAGAAGTGATAGAAAATTGAACAGATTTAGAGCAAAATGTTCCATCCATTGTGGTTGCAGTAACACTATAAATTCCTCCTTCTCTAATCAAAATAGTTGACTCCTCCTGATAAATATTTTTTGGCAATGTATTGCCATTAAATTTCCATGAATAGCTATAATTTCTCTCATCAGTTGATCTTAAGGTAATAGGTACTGGATCAAGATTTAAGCAAACAATTTTTGTGTCATCTGCTCTTTCAAATTTAGGGAGGGGATTGACCTTTAAAGAAGCCACTTTTCTTACACCTAAACAGGTAATTTGATTAAGATCAAGATTGTCAATTCTTGCCCATAAATTTTCAAAATATGGAGTTCTCATTAAATATTTATTTTCTGAATCGAAAGAAATTTTATTTTGAGCAGTCAGGGCTTCATCCTCACTATTATAGTAGGTAATTTTAATAAGCTGATTTTCAAACTTAATGTCTGACTTGATAATTGACTCATCTAGAGAATCAAAAATGGATTTATCCCACTTTTCTAGTCCTTCCCCCCAATTTTTTAATGTGGATTCACAAGTTTCGTAATTCATAAATATGTCATCCTCTATTTTATTAGCACTGACTTTTAAAAGTATTGATGTATAATCAAAACAATTACTTGGTGTGCTGACTTTTACATATATCTTTTGTTCAAATGCAGTATTTTGATAATTTTTAGGATTATTTATCATAGAACCAAATGTGAAATTTTGATCAGTATAATATTCAAAAATTTCACTCTCATAATTTTTTGATAAACTACTTTCAAACTCAGTGAGATTAAATACTGCAATTCCATCATTTGATTCATCATCATCACACTGCTCAATTGTAAGCATTGGAGTTAAAATAATTGGGTAAGGATGAATTGTCGCAGTTATTGGAATCCTCACTGATAGATTACATCCCTCAGGATATTCTTCCACCCAAAATACGGTTGTACTAACCAGTTCTGTGGTATAAATTTCTCCTGTATTAATTAAATTTCCTCCATTTTCAGTATCAAACCACCTAACATTTGGGAAATTTGAAGTAACCTCAATACTTAATTCATCTCCCTCACAGGCTTCAAAATTTTTAATCGATTCAACTTTAGGCATTATCAATTCTGTACTCGTTGAAATCTTTAAAATAGGATCACCGGGCATCCCACCATATTCCACCAGATAACCCTTAGCTTGATATGGACCACTAGATTGAGTTTTATTTGGTAAATCATTCCAAGAGCCTACAATTCCGATTGAGTTGTCTGTTATATGTGCATAATTCTCACCCTGACAACAGTTATTTGGTTCCCCATCATTCCAATAGGCAAAATTATTTGTAGATCCATTTATATTTCCATTCCAAAAAACTGTTCCCTCTTCTGGACCTGTCGCCCATTTCCAAACCCCCTCTTGGTCCTGATCTGTCCCACCAATCCAACCAGCTCCTGCACTTAGTTCTCCAGCTAATTGTGACTCATCTGAGGACAAAATCGTAACTAAATAACCCTTAATACCATAATAGGTTTTATTTTCAGCGGCAGCTTTGGCCTCAATCCAGGTAATATTTAAATCGGGAATAAATTCATAATAATGCCCTGTAGATGGAAGGTAGTTTGCGTTTCCAAGGGAAATAGAAATGGATTTATTTCTATAAGGATTAGGAGAACTATTGTGAAAAGCAACTGATTTAACCGCTTCGATTAAGTCGGTGTAGGGCAGGTTATCACTCCCTTTCCCAGTTAAGGTTAGTTTAGCTTCGCTTGCTGACCAGCTTGAGTTGATTTTACTATTATCCCCTTTAAATACAAGCCTATCTTTATTTTGTTCATAACCAGATGAAACTTGAATGTATATAGCTTTAGCAGTATTTTCACCATTATTTTTTATAAAAAAATCAGTAACAATGGGCTGTTCAGTTCCAGGACAATAAAATTGGAACTCATTTGCACTTAATTCTGGAGCGCTAATGCTTTGAGAATGTAACTGCCAAAAAAGAAGGAAGAATAAATAAAATTGAAATAATTTTTTTTTTTCTTTCACCTAAAAGATTTTCTTGATTACCTAAATTTTAAACAATTAATTTAGGTAAATAAAGTAGAAAAAAAGAAATATAATCTCATTTGAGGGATTTCCAAAAAAACCTAACTAACTCTTAGGGTTTTAGTTGGCCTACTAGGGCTCGAACCTAGACTCTTCTGAACCAAAATCAGACGTGTTACCAGTTACACCATAGGCCATTATTGATGTTTTGCAAATTTATATTAAACTTTTTTTATGCCAAATAAATCTGTTTAAAATCTCTTAAACAATTCAAGACTAAATAGTGTAGTTTTCTTATAATTCATAAATTCGTGATTCATAATTTAATTGTAAGTGAACACTTTTAAAGTTTGGAATCGCTATTTTGGCTGGGTTTTATTTTTAGTTGCCTTATTAACCTATGGTTTAACTGTAGAACCTACTGCCAGTTTTTGGGATGCAGGTGAATATATTGCAACCTCTGCTAAACTTCAGGTTGGTCACCCTCCAGGGGCACCTCTTTTTCAAATGTTGGGAGCTTTCTTCGCTATGTTTGCTTTATCTCCTGAAAAGGTCGCTCTAATGGTAAACTTTATGTCTGTTTTTTCAAGTGCATTTACCATTCTTTTTTTGTTTTGGACACTTACTTTACTTATGAGAAAACTTCCTGCTTTTAAATCATTAGATACAATATATCAGAGAATTACTTTTTTTGGAAGTGCATCAGTAGGTGCTTTAGCTTTTTGTTTTTCCGATAGCTTTTGGTTTAATGCAGTCGAAGCGGAGGTATATGCAATGGCAACATTTATTCTCTCTTTAATTTTTTGGCTGGCACTGCGTTGGGAGCAAGATATGGATAAGCCACGTGGTGATCGTTGGTTATTGTTAATTTCATTTATTATTGGTTTATCATTTGGCGTTCATTTTATGGGTTTACTCACAATACCTGCATTGGGAATGATTTATTATTTTAAAAATACCCAAAAAATCAATTTTAAAAACTTTTTGATTGCTAATTTATTATCTGTAGCCATATTGTTATTTATCTTTAAATTATTGCTTCCTACCACACTAGCTTTCTTTGGAGAATCTGAGGTGTTTTTTGTCAATAAGATTGGTTTACCATTTAATTCTGGAACCATTATATCTGGATTTTGTTTTTTGTTATTCTTTTTTTACTCGTTGCGATTTACCGAGAAAAAGAAATGGGTGAATCTCAATACAATTATATTGTGCATTCTATTTGTATTTGTAGGTTTTTCATCATGGTTAATGATTCCAATTAGGGCTAATGCGAATACTGTAATAAATGAAAACTCTCCCACTGACGCAAGAGCTTTACTTGCATACTACAATTTAGAACAATACCCTGAGACCCATCTATTTTATGGCCCACTTTTTTCAGATGTATATGCAGGACAAGATCAAACAGAGCCATATGTTGATGATAAACCAAAATATGAAAGGGATTATAAGAAAGGAAAATATGTAATTGTTAATCACTGGGAGAATGCAAGGATCAATTCAAATAGTAAACATCGGGGAATTTTGCCAAGACTTTGGAGTTCTGAACATGCAGGTAATTACATGAACTTTACAGGGCCTCTAGAGTTTTCAATTGCCCCTGAGTATCGATCAAATGAAATGCTTACAAGTAGAGTAAATGATTTTAGAAGTAATATTAGAGAGGGAATAGTCACAGGGGAGGATTATCATCAGTTTTTTAGGACTTTGTCACCTTATTTAGAAATTGAAAAACCCAGTTTTTGGAGCTCCCTTCAATTTTTATTTCAATATCAAATTGGCTACATGTATTGGAGGTATTTTATGTGGAATTTTACAGGGAGGCAAAATGATGTGGCTGGAAATTATAATAATTTAAATGGAAATTGGATAAGTGGAATCAATTTTATTGATAGCTTGCGTCTAGGCAATCAATCCCAGATATCTGAGGATGCAAAAAATAATAAAGCTAGAAATACATATTTCTTTTTACCTTTTTTACTCGGATTAATAGGCTTATATTTTCTATATCAACAAGATCCAAAACGTTTTTGGGTGCTATTACTTTTTTTCCTTTTTACTGGATTAGCGCTAAAAATTTATCTTAATGAACGTCCTTTTGAACCCAGAGAGAGAGATTATGCTTTGGTTGGTTCATTTTACGTATTTGCCATTTGGATTGGGATGGGTGTTTTTGCACTTGCACATAAAATAAAATTAATCATCAAATCCAATGTGGCGCCTTTGACTACTGTCATTTTATGCCTATTTGTACCACTTTTAATGGCTTACCAAAATTGGGATGATCATGACAGGTCAGGCCGTTATACGGCCCAGTCCATGGCAAAATCTTACCTTGAGTCTATTCAAAAAGATGCTGGAGCTATGATCTTTACAATTGGAGATAATGATACTTTTGCCCTATGGTATGCCCAGGAAATTGAAGGATACCGAACTGATGTTAGAACCATTAATACAAGTCTTCTAGCAACCGATTGGTATATTGATCAAATGAAGAGAAAAACATATGAAAGCGAAGCCATACCCTCTCAGATGACTCATAACTTATATGCCTACGGAATTAGAGACTATATTAAACACGAATCTTTAATTGATTCAGTTCGTTGGGATATTAAAGATTTTATTAATTGGGTTGCAAGTGATCATCCAAGAACCAAATATAAAAGTTTACTGCTTCAAGCAGGTGAAGATCCAAATCGACTACCTTTAGGAACTCAAGAAATGATTTTTTATCCAACGAACAAAATTCGGCTACCCGTCAACAAGGAAAACGTAATAAAAAGCGGTCTAGTTAAGCCAAAAGATTATGACTTAATTGTTCCCTTTATTGATATAGATTTGCCTGAGGGAGGAATGACAAAAAATCAAATTGTAATGCTGGACATTCTAGCAAACAATGACTGGGAAAGACCAATATATTTTACTGGTGGAAGTTATGCTGATTCAGAGTATATATGGATGAAAGAGTATCTTCAACTCGAAGGTTTAGTTTATAAGTTAGTTCCAATTAGAACTCCAATGAATAGTAACAACCCATATATCATGGGGCGTTTAGATTCAGACTCAATGTATGATATTGTTATGCAATGGAGTTGGGGAAATTCCGAGAGTCCTTCGATTTATCACGATCCCGAAACTCGAAAAAATAGTATTTCTTTTAGAAGTAATATGGCTAGATTGGCTGAAAAGCTTATTGACGAGGGTAAAAATAAAAAAGCTAAGGAAGTTCTTGATTTAGCAGTTCAGAAAATGCCTTTGGACTATTTTGGTTACTACAGCCTAGTTGTTCCAATGATAGATACTTATTACAGGTTAGGTGATATAAAATCAGCTCAGGACTTAGCAGCTCAAATAGCTGAAAAATACAGAGATGAAATGGAATATTTCTCATCATTAAAGGCTAGTGAACAATACTTTTTAGGAGAGGAAATTATTACTCAGGCAGAGCGATACCGAACACTTATGGAAGCTATTTTAGTAAATAAAGATAAAATTCAACTAAACAAATCATTGATTCAATATTTGGAGGCGATAAAACCTTTCATTAATTTATATGGTGAATACGAATTTTATACAAGTTTATCAATGTTTGTAGAAGGTTTTTATATAACAGGCAATAAGGCTAAGGCTCAAAATTTAATTGAGGATATTTTTCAACAATATGAAGGCCGTTTTGCAATGATTGCTGAGTACTCTCAAAACAATCAAAAATTAATTTTTGATCGCATCAAAGAGGAAGTTTTAGATTTCCAACAGTTGGTATATATTGTAAAAGAATTTGATAAAGATTTGGCTGATTCCCTTCAGATTAGATTTGATAAATCAATGGGTCAGTTTGAACTTGAGGAAAATCTCAATTAATTTAAATGATCTTGCATTAGGCTAATTAATGTATTAGCGTCTTGTTCACCACTTTGTCTCCAAACCATTTCTCCTAATTTATAAATCATTAGAGTAGGAAGAACTCTTACTCTCAGGGCATCAGATAGTTTGGTATTTTTCTCAGTGTCTATTTTAATAACTTTTCCTTTGTCTCCTATTGCAGCAGCTACATCTTTAAGAATTGGATGCATACCTTTGGAGACTTCTTCATTTTCATTATAGAAAACCAGTAGAAGAGGTAATTTGTCATCAATTAGTTCACCAAATTTTGACATATATCAATAATTTCAGTAATTACAAGACAACAAATGTAGTTTTTTTTATGATTAAATCAAGGAATTCTTCTTTTTCAAAGTAATTACAGTGATTTCCGGCCAGATTCCAACCCTGCCAGGATATGCAAGGTAACCAAAACCTCTATTTACATTCAATACCTGATTTTCACTTTTGTATATTCCAGCCCATTGTTTGTATCGCCATTTTATGGGACTCCACTTAATCAACCCTGGGATTTCAATACCAAACTGAAAACCATGGGTATGACCACTTAGGGTTAAGTGAAAAGGGAATTTGTGGGGAAGAACTTCGGCTTCCCAATGTGAGGGGTCATGGGTTAGTAATATTTTAAAATCCTTTTTATCAACCTTAGCTATAGACTTATTTAGGTCTCCAGCTTTTTTGAACCGACCAGCACCCCAATTTTCAACTCCAATTAGAGCGATTTCCTCACCATTTTTTTGAATTTTTCTACTCTCATTAAGCAGTAGGTCAAAGCCCATATCTTTATGAAATTTGTATAGGTCTTGCAGATTTTTTTCCTTTGCTGAGATACTCTCCCATTCAGTATAATCTCCATAATCATGGTTCCCCATGACGGAAAACTTTCCAAATGGAGCAGTTATTTTAGAGAAAACTTTAACCCATGGAGCAGCTTCTTTAGCTACTGAATTGACCAGATCACCTGTAAAAAGAATTATATCACCTTTTTGTTGATTAATCAAATCCACTCCGAATGCAACTTTCTCGAAATTATCAAAACTACCACAGTGTAAGTCAGAAATTTGAGTGATTTTAAAACCATTAAATTTCTCAGGAAGATCATCATATTCCAATGTGTAATTGAGTACTTTATAATTGTATCTTCCTTGATACATTCCATAAAGTAAGGAGGCGAAGGGAACTGCTCCTAAGCCAAAAGCTATTTGGGAAATAAATTTTCTACGATGTGGGATATCAAAAGATCTCTTCACAGAAAAAAAGTCAATACATGCTTTTAAAAGCCTCATTATATCCTCGAGAAAAAGGAAGGAAAAGAGTACTATTTGAAGTGAGGCAAGGGCAACAAAAAAACCAATTGCATAAGCGATAGCATGTGTCCAACCCTCAGTCCTGTCATATCCAAAAAATTGCCAAAAAAAGTTGCCAAGAACCATTACCACTATTAGACTATAGACCCCAAGAAACCACTTATTATTAAAGGCAGTTTTTATAGCTTGAAAGGCATACCACTCAACAATTAAAATTATAAAAATAAAAGGGAGCCAGCGTAGGAACATAATCTATTTCAAAGGTATAAACTGGAAATTAATAAATCTCAAAAAAAACTATTTAAACCCTATTTTTTCAGCCAGCAACATGGCTTTACCATCAGTTAGACTTGCCACATAGCATGTTGCGTTTAAAAGGGTTTTGTATAAATTATCTGCTGGAATTAATTCATCTTCAGGGATTAATTCAAGCAACAACTCATCATAAGTGTTGGTATTTTTATTGAATGAATTTGCAGCAGCAGAGACAAATGCTTCAAGCAGAGAGGAGATTACCTTATAACCTAAAATTTCTTTTTGTACAACCTCTTCTGATTTATATACTTTATCTATGCTTATGTTAATGATATCAGTTATTTGTGCCTTATATTGACTCCTTTCCATTAGAGCATCAGTAAAACTGCCCTCAAGTATTTGGGTTTCGTTTTCTTGAAAGATCGAAACGGCATCTTTAATCAAACTATTAATTGCTAGTGATCTTAAATAACTTAATCGCTGCTTTTTATTTTGGAGTTTAGAATATTTTAAGGTATCAATTCCATCTCTGACCAGTTTGATTAAGTATTCTAATGCATATTCTTCTTCAATCCATCCCAAGTGAATCCCATCCTCGAAATCTATAATTGTGTAGCAGATATCATCAGCAGCTTCAACCAAATAGGCTAACGGATGTCTGTAAACCATTTTTTTGTCATTTAAATTCAGCTCATTTGTTAACTCATTAAAAAAAGTTTCTTGTGCCTGGAAATAACCAAACTTCTTATGTGCTACATGGGAGGTTGGTTGAAAAGGAAGACTAGCTTTCGGATATTTTATAAAAGCGCCAAGGGTGGCAAAGCTGAGTCGTAAACCTCCTGGTGTTCCTGCTTTGCTCTCTGTCAAAATTTTAAATCCGTTAGCATTTCCTTCAAAATGACACAGGTCTTTATACTGTTTATCTGTTAATTCATTTTTATAACGACTTCCATTTCCATGAGAAAAATAATGACCTATGGCTTTTTCTCCACTGTGACCAAAAGGGGGGTTTCCAATATCATGTGCTAAGGAAGCTGCAGCTACAATTGCTCCAAAGTCATTGATTTGGTATCCGAGATTATCTCTTAAATTAGGGTATTTTTGAAGTATATTTTTACCGGCCATTCTTCCTAAACTTCTTCCTACAACTGAAACCTCTAAACTGTGAGTAAGTCTGGTATGAACAAAGTCTGTTTTTGAGAAGGGAATGATCTGTGTTTTGTCCTGTAAACTTCTAAAAGCACTAGAAAATACAATACGGTCGTAATCAACCTCAAAACCCAAACGTGTATCATTTTGGGCTAACCTTGGCCGGTCTTTAAGATCTCCAAACCTCCTAAGCTTCAACAGATTATCCCAGTTCATAGTTATTAAAAGTTACGTAATTGTTAACTCCAAAAAATTTAAATAACATTAATTTAAATTTAAACATTATGATTTAACATTAAAGTAAAATACTATTACTAAATACCAAATAAATTTGAAATAATTATAAAGATTTAATTATCAAATCAAATTATTTTAATAATGCCCTTTTTGCCCAATTTTTTAACAAATCTAGACCTTAACTGTAAAATGACAAATTTTAAATTTATTCCTTTAATTACTATTTTATCTTTAATTATTTCTTGCTCTGGCGATGACGATCCAGTAATAGAATATGTAACAGTAACAGAAACAGTAACAGAAACTGAAACCGTCGTAGTAGATCCCTATGCAGATTCTACATTAGAGGGTAATATTACCTCTGACACAACATTAGATGCCTCAAAAATCTGGTTATTAAAAGGACGCGTTTCTGTAGTTAGTGGTTCTACATTAACTATTCCTGCAGGAACAATCCTTAAAGCTGCATCAGGCACTGGAGCTGATGCCACCACTTTAATTATAGCTAGAGGAGCTAAAATTATTGCCAATGGAACGGCAAATGCTCCGATTATCATGACCTCAGTATCAGATAATATAGGCGTTGGGGGAACCTATCCTTCAAGCGGTCCCGCTTTAGGTGTTGATACCAGAGGACTTTGGGGTGGCTTATTAATTCTTGGAAATGCTCCTTGTTCTTTTTCTGGTGACGTAGCTGAGCTACAAATCGAGGGAATTCCTACTTCAGACGTTAATGGTCTTTATGGAGGAACAAATCCAGCAGACGATTCGGGCTCTGTTGAATATCTTTCTATCCGTCATGGCGGTGCTGAGATTGGTGAGGGAAATGAAATTAATGGGCTTACACTTGGAGGAGTTGGATCTGCTACTAAAATTAACCATGTTGAAGTAGTTGCAAACGTAGATGATGGTATTGAATTTTTCGGAGGAACAGTAAATGCCTCAAATCTTCTTGTTTGGGGACAGGGAGATGATGCGATAGATATTGATCAAGCATACGCAGGAACAATTGACGGAGCAATGGTTATCTTGACTGATGCTTCCGATCACGGTTTCGAGGTAGATGGACCTGAGGGATCGGCACCGGGTAGCTTTACATTAAAAAATGTAACAGTTATTGGGGCAACTAAAGCATGCAGCGCTTTGGGAGTTAATGGTGAAATGGCTGATTTTAGAAAAGCAGCTACAGGAAGTTTATCAAATATTCTATTTAAAGACTTTTCAGGAGGAAAAGATGTGGAGTTAGATGCTTCAGCTGATGCTGCTTCTTACACTGCTGGAACCTTGACTTTTGCCAATATTGATATTATGCATCCAGTGAGTGACGGTGCAGTCTGTTCCAGTGTTGAAACACTTAACCAGATTTTTGATGATAAATCAGACGAAAGTACATTTGAAGCTGATGCCTCAACTTTTACTGAAGTAGTCACAGAACAACAGGCAGGAAATGGAGTAGATTCATCTATTTTCTCATGGACATTTTATGCGAGGTAGGTGAATGTAAATAACTTTCTTAATAACAACTGTTTGGAGAAGTCCCCAAACACTTGTTTTTGTTATAAATTTCACTCACAAACCATTCAATGCATTTAAATTTTCTTCTTAATTCTTTCCTTTTATTTTTCACGCCTTTTTTTTTGTTGGGTCAGGTCGGAATAACAGGTACTGTAATCGATGGGGATTTTAACGAACCTCTTCCTTTTGCCAATATTCTCATAAAAGAAACTGGAGATGGAGTTACCTCAGATTTTGATGGAAAATATTCATTTGAATTGGAGCAGGGAATGTACACCCTTCAGTTCTCTTTTGTAGGATATGAAACTAAAATTGTTACTCAAATTCAAGTTAAGGGAAATGAATTCACAATTACTGATGTTGTTTTAAATTCCATCGCTCAAGGTTTGGAGGAAGTAATTGTGACAGTTGAGGCAAGTCGGAATACAGATGCATCTGTTTTAGAGATACAGAGAAAATCTGCTAGTTTATTAGATGGAATTTCTGCTCAGGCATTTAGAAAAATAGGTGCTAGTGATATTGCCGGTGCAGTAAAAAGTGTCCCGGGTGTATCTGTGCAAGGTGGAAAATATGTTTATGTCCGAGGATTGGGAGATCGTTATTCTAAGTCTATTTTAAATGGAGTTGATATACCTGGTTTGGATCCTGATCGAAATACCCTTCAAATGGACCTCTTTCCAACTAATATGCTCTCCAACGTTTTGGTTATCAAATCTGCAAGAGCGGATTTGCCCGCCGATTTTACAGGCGGAGTAATAGACATTATCACCAAAGATTTTCCAAGTAAAGAAGAGTTTTCTGTTTCCTTAAATATGGGTTACAATCCAGATATGCATTTCAATGATAACTATCTAACATACCAGGGAGGAAGTACAGATTTTTTAGGCTTTGATGACGGTTCAAGAAAGAATAAAATTGCCAACAGTTTATTGGGAAATGCATTTGATCCTAGATTAAATAGTTCTGAATCAACTCTTAATCTTGTTAATCGAGTCAGCAATCAATTTGATCCTCAAATGGCTCCAAAAGTATCTAATAGTGGAATGAATTTTGGCTTAGGCATTACATATGGCAACCAATTTAATTTTGAAAATGGAAATTCTATTGGGGTATTGGGATCCTTATCATACAAAAATGAACAGACCGTTTATGAAAATACCCAAGATAATCTTTACAATTTTAGCCCTGACAAAAGTGTATTAAATTTCGAGGAAAACCGTATTCAATATGGAACTATTGGCGGACACAATATTATTTCCAGTGGTCTTTTTGGGCTGACTTATAAGACCAAGGCTTCGAAATACAAATTCAATGGCTTGCATATTCAAAATGGTGAGAGCACTTCAGGAAGCTTTAGACAACTAACCAGATTTTCTGATTTTATTGACTTTAACAAGTTTAACCTCGAATACAATGAAAGAAGTATTTCAAATGCTATGTTTTCAGGCTTGCACAATCTCAATAAATATAATTTAAAATTAGAGTGGACACTCTCTGGAACCCTAGCTAAAGTTCATGATAAAGACGTTAGAAATACAACTTTCCAAGATGAAGAAGGTGTTTTTAGTTTCCAGGAAAACACACAACCGAAAAGAATATGGAGAACACTAGATGAAAATAATTTGGTTGGCAAAATTGACTTTACAAAAAAAATTGAATTTTTAAATTCAGATGCCATTTTAAAATTTGGATTATTTGGTTCATCAAAAGAAAGAGATTTTTCTATTGCGCAGTTCTCGGTGAGCTCAAATTATACATCTGAGAGTGATTGGGATAATTATGGTGGGGATCCAAATCAGATTTTTAACCCTAACAATCTAATAGGACCTAATAATGATAAGGGAACCTTCATTAATCCTCAAACAACAATTATTCAAGATGCAAATATTTTCAATGCCAGACAACAAAATATTGCGGCATATATTTCAAATGAATTTAATTTCTCAGAAAAATTTAAATCAATTATTGGTTTAAGATTAGAGGATTATCAAGTATTCTACACTGGTGAAAATAGTCAGTTGGGTCAAGTTTTTAACAATGAGAATATTATAAGTAATATCAATTTGTTTCCCTCCGTAAACGTTATATACAATTTAAAAGAAAATAAAAATCTAAGATTGGCCTATTCACTCACCACTGCCAGACCCAGTTTTAAGGAGGCATCTATTGCCGAGATTTTTGATCCACTATCCAATTTGTTTTTCATTGGAAACATTGATATTCGACCTACTTATATCGATAACTTTGACATCCGCTATGAGGCTTTTAGCGAAAATGCACAGTTATTTGCTATCAGTGCATTTTATAAAAACCTAACCGACCCCATAGAAATAGCTTTTGTTGCGGCCTCTTTTTCAAATTACAAACCATTGAATTTAGAAACGGCAAATGTTTTTGGATTAGAAATAGAATTGAGAAAAGATCTGAGTACTTTATTTT
>MDTE01048811.1_pt1 | contig 18020 bp, 13 predicted proteins | sample 811231 | NCBI WGS metagenome assembly MDTE01 (sample SAMN05326651, study PRJNA326480) | marine metagenome | isolation source: seawater | place: Indian Ocean: Red Sea | collected 2010 | reverse complement strand
GTAAAAAAAGATATTCAAGAGACAATGGAGAAAAACTATACCGGAGAGGTCTTTACACTTTCTGGAGGCGCATCATCGCTCCTCCCGCTTTCTTCGATAACTCGAACCGACAAACCTGTACTGTCAAACCATTCCGGACCAACACCCCTATGCATGCACTCTATATGTTCAATGATGTGACCTTCGTGGAAGCATCAAGATCGCTAGCGGAAATGGCAATGACTACGGCCAATAATAATGATTTGGACAGGTTAGAATTAATTTTCAGGAGACTCCTGGCTAGGTCACCCATAGCATCTGAACAGGAAATCATATTTAAGGCTCTTAACCGTTCGAGAGAAGCTTTTAAGAAAGATCCAGGATCAGCTACAGCATTATTGTCAGTGGGTGAAAAACCAATAAATGATAAACTCGACCCAGTAGAACATGCAGCATGGACAGCCACGTCCCTTGCAGTAATGAATCTCGACGAAGCTGTAACTAAGCAATAATTAATTAGAGAATAATCATGAATCCGCTCCAGCAAAACCATCTTGATCTTACGAGGCGTGAATTCTTCGGGAAATCCGCTACAGGCATAGGAACTATTGCTCTCTCTAACCTTCTCAATAAAGATGGCTTGGCGGCGGAAAATGACCGCAAAGCTATCGGAGGATTGCCGGGACTCCCTCACTTCGAACCGAAAGCCAAGAACATCATATACCTTTTCCAGAACGGAGCACCGACCCACGTGGACCTATTTGACTACAAACCAAAGGTCCAGGAAATGCATGGAAAACCTATACCTGATTCTTACGTTGCAAATAAGCGTTTCAGTACCATGACTGGAAAAGCGAATGGGAAATTAATGCTGGCGCCAGTGGAACCATTCAAACAGAGAGGAGAATCAGGTGCGTGGGTAAGTGATTTTCTTCCATACACTGCTGAAATCGCGGACAAGATCTGCTTTGTAAAATCCATGCACACTGATGCCGTAAATCATGCTCCAGGAATCAGCTTCTTATTGAGTGGAGGCCAGATACCGGGAAGACCCACGCTCGGAGCATGGATGGCATATGGGCTCGGAGCAGAGACTGAAGAATTGCCACGGTTCGTTGTAATGACATCCGTCAGTAAAGGGACAACTTGCGGTCAGATCTTTTATGATTTCTACTGGGGAAGCGGCTTCCTTCCATCTAAGCATCAGGGCGTGTTATTCCGTGGCAGCAAGGACCCGGTGCTTTACGCAAAAAATCCAAAAGGCATGAGCAGGGAAATGAGAAGGGACTGGCTCGACAGTATCGCCGAGATCAATAACCACAAATTGAATGAATTTGGTGATCCGGAAATCGCAACAAGAATATCTCAGTACGAAATGGCCTTCAAGATGCAGGCCAGTGTCCCGGAACTGACAGATTTCTCAAGTGAATCTAAGGAAACTCTGGACATGTACGGACCGCAGGTCAATGAGCCTGGAACCTTTGCCTATAACTGCCTCATGGCCCGCAGGCTCGTTGAAAGAGGAACGAGAACAGTCCAAGTCATGCATGCTGGCTGGGACCAGCACGGTAGCCTTACCACTGAATTGTATACCCAATGCAAAGACACGGACCAACCCAGCGCCGCACTAGTCAAGGATCTGGAGCAACGGGGCCTTTTAAAAGACACCTTAGTCATCTGGGGAGGTGAATTCGGAAGGACTCCCTTCTTGCAGGGAAATCTAAAAGACAGGAAGAAATGGGGCCGGGACCATCACCCATACGCCTACACAATTTGGATGGCAGGAGGAGGCGTGAGGCCTGGCATATCATACGGTGCAAGTGATGACTTAGCTTTCAGTGCCACAGAGAATCCTGTACACGTTCACGACATTCAGGCAACGTGGCTACATCTCGCGGGAATCGACCATGAAAGGCTCACTTATAAGTTTCAGGGCAGACGTTTCAGGTTAACTGATGTTCATGGTAAAGTTGTGACCGGAGTGATCGGGTAATCTTAGTCTATACTTTTGGTTCCCATCCCTCACGGTACTCGCGTCCCCATAAATTTTCGGCCTTAGAATTATCAGTAATTCTTTGAGTCTTAGGGTCGAAGCTGATCTCAGTACGCGTTCGATAAGCAATGTTTCCCAAATGACACATCATTGCACTTTTCTGAGCATCGCTGATCTCAGCGTTCAGCTCTGATCCTTCCCGGATCCCATCAGCAAAGTTCTCAAAGTGCGGTAAGTCGGTGAAAGGAGGAACATTTTCTTCAATGACCTTACCGTCCATATCGTAAATACGATATCCCGAGCTCTCAAAAGCCATGACCCCCTTGTCGCCGTAAATACTGACAAAACTATTTTTCTCATGCTTCCTCTGCAGACAGCTACTCCCATGCCAGCTAATTCCAACCTTTCCAAAATCATAAGTTGCATCAGCAGTGTCCGGAGTTTCTTGGTCATCCTTGAAATGATATCGCCCACCATTACAGGTGATCCTCATCGGAAAATCAACGCCCAGACCCCAACGTGCGATATCAAGAGCATGGACCCCATTATTGCCAAGCTCTCCCCCACCATAATGCCAGTGCCAATGCCAATTATAATGGACCAAGTTATTCTTATAAGGACGGTCCGGTGCGGGACCTTGCCAAAGTTTCCAGTCAAGCCAGTCAGGCACTGGTATATTTTTACCAATACCAATCGATGGGCGGCGATTAGTGTACCAGCACCGGGCATAACGTAAATTACCCAATACCCCTTCTCGAATCTTTCCAATGCCCTCGCGAAAAGACGGTAAACTGCGACGCTGGTTTCCCATCTGTACCAAGCATTTATTTTTTCTCGCAGCCTCTACGATCAATTGAGATTCATTAGCATTGTGACTTCCCGGCTTCTCAACATAAACATGCTTCTCGGCATCACATGCTAGAATCGAAGCCGGAGCATGCCAGAAATTGGGCGCAGCAATTGAAAGAACATCAACTGCTTTATCTTCAAGGATCTCACGGAAATCAGTGACCCCAATGGGTTCCTTTCCTCCCTGCCGGTCAGCTGCGTACTTGACTCCACTTGCCAAACGTTTCTTATCCACATCACAAACGTAGACTATTTCAGCATTATCAATTCCGGAAAAACCGGCAATGTGGGCCATTCCTCGGCTCAGTCCCATGACCCCGACCCGTAACCGAGAATTTGGGTTTTTACCAGAAAGAATAGAGGGGCAAGAAGCCATGAACACCGTAGGTGCACATGTTTTGAAAAATTTTCGTCTATTTGTCATGCAATAAAGTCTAACATAGTTGATCAATGAATTACAACTCAGCAGAGCATTGACACTTTATTCAAAGGCATAGAAAATAGGAATCTTCCGGGTTAATTAAATCAAACTAAAAGCGGAATCGCATATGAACCAAAAATCAGGCCTGATAATAATCGCATTATCATCTTTCGGTTTCGGCATGATAACAGACCGGTTCCTCTTCTCTTCGAAAGAATCTGTATCTGAAAAAAGCACAAACCCCATATCAGCTGAAGTTCAAGGGAATGGCCCCTCGAAAAGAAACCCAAATGAAAGGGACCGGCGAAGTGATAATGATTCAGACCAAGAAGAAGACCAATTTGCGAGACAACAAGAGGATCCGGTCCGATACATCATTGAACAGATAGAGAGAGGCAAAAGAATTGACGCTTCAACTGTTTCCTCATTACTTGCCGACTTACCTCCTGGAAAAAAGCGCCGTGAATTTATCGAACGGGTCGCATCCCACTGGGGCCGTAAGGATCCTAGGTCGGCACTGGCATGGACCGAATCACTCATGCCTGCGGAAAAGTCAAGGGCAATGGAACGAATCATTCACGAATGGGCTCATACGGATCCGGTCGGCGCTGCCGGTTACGTGACACAAATCCCAAAGTCTCAACGCAGTCTGGACTGGGTCCATGCGGCTGCACATATTTGGGCCGAACAGGATCATGCAGCAGCAATCGATTGGGCCATGGGACTCACTGACCCTTCTCACCGAGAACGTGCTCTGAGAGGATCCACGGGAGTCTGGGCAAGAACGGACCCAGCGGCCGCTAGTGCTTTTGCTCTCGAAATCACTGACCCATATGAGAGGCATTCCGTAATTGAAAGCGTTGCGAGGAGATGGGCGCGGCAAGGCACGGCAGAAAGTTTAGAATGGGCATTAGGAATGGAAGGAGAAAACAGGGACCGTGCAACGATGTCTATCATAGAGGAAATCTCCGAACACGACCCTAAGCAGGCAGCAGAAGTATTCTCTGAAATATCATCATCTCTTTCAAGTGAAGGTACCCGAGAAAGCATTCACAGAGACATTGCGAGAGAACTCGCGAGCCGTTGGGCCACAGCGAATCCTATCGAAGCTGCTGAATGGGTTCAAGGACTTCCCGAATCCGAACACATACAACGAGAAGCAGCTGAAAGGGTCGCTGAAAGATGGGCCGCCACTAATCCTCAAGCAGCAGCAACATGGGCCCTTGAACTTCCCGAATCCGACAATATACGCCGCCAGGCAGTTGAAAGGGTCGCAGGAAGATGGCTCAGATCCGATAGTCTGACCGCAAGCGAATGGATTGCAGACATGCCGGCAAGTGAGGCCAGAGACGCAGCGACCGGAGAACTGGTCAGGAACATATCTGGGAGCGATCCGGCCTCAGCTCTTTCATGGGCCAACAGCATAGGAAACGACGGTTATCAGACGCATCTCATGGGAGAAGTAATTGAAAGATGGTACAAGACCGATCCGAGCGCAGCACGTTCCGCGCTACAAGCCACTGATCTTAGTGCTAGACAACGCGAAAAATTCAAAAACATACTTGGGACCTCCGCTCCTGCCCCGGAACCTTCACAGGGCTCTGAATCCAATTAAGAATCACGTGTTCCATGAAACAATTAATGGTACTCATTGCTCTGTTATTGCTTTTTGCTAATTGCAGTAAACAAAGTGCCGATACAGGAAATCCAAAGCTATCTCAAGAAGATACCATCACTAATATAAGTAATTCAGATAAGGCCAATCCAAACCGCTCAGGGCCGTCGCCGCCTGAAGGAGCAATGAATCTGAAGAACTTAATGACCGACCCTGAAGGCCTATTCTGCTCCAAAGAATCAGAAATACCTTTTAGTGGAAAAGTTTACGCTGAATATCTCAGCGGCAACCTCAGCATTCAAGGAACATTAAAGGATGGGAAATATGATGGGACATGGTTCATTTGGTATGAGAACGGACAAAAACAATCCGAGGAAATATTCAAGGAGGGAAAGAGCATTTCCCTGAAGGAATGGAACGAAAGAGGAGAAATCATAGGGAATTGAATCAGTACCTTCTACATTTATTCTTTGTTTACTCTTGGGACTAACATTGAGTGTCACTAAATTAGCCTCCTCCTGCTTTTTGCTAAATATATAAGATGGCCTATCAACTGGAGAATATCCGCGGGAATTTCGGCTGATCTTTCTTTGTCTGATTTTTATGGGACTTATGCTAAGAATAGCAGGCGTGGTGGAAACAAAGTCATTCTCAAAATTACGGTCCTTACAATGATCAACGGGAAAACATTCTGAGAGTTGGGATTAAGATAAAATAAAATTATTACCATTATTGAACAATTCTACTCGATCCCAGAAAAGTGTTTCGTTAGGATCTTAATATGAAAACGCTAACCAATTCACTTTCTTTTCTGATTCTGATCGCCGCAGCTCAGGCCGGTCCATTTGGTTTTCAATATGGAATGACCATAGAGGACATCAAAAAGTCAGGTATAAAATTAGAAAAATCGAAAACCGTTCCAGCCGAATACAAAGCTACTAATCTTCCAAAGGAATATAAAGATTGGAATTCAACTGTCCTTGTGGGGATTACCAAAAAATATGGATTAGTACAAATCCAAGTGAACAAACAAATAGAAAATGACGGGAAAAAGAATTCCACATCCAAACACTTTTATGACCGTTATAAAGAAGCACTCCTAACCAAATATGGTAAGCCAAATTCAACGAACCAAATAAATGCCAAAAAAAACTCTTACTCTTCTCGTTGGAATACTTGGACCTTTGAAGATCGTGAGGACAAATTGGAAACAATCAGACTAACGTTAAAAACAAATACCTCACTGAAAAAACCTTGGGACCTGGTCACCCTTACCTATGAATTTACTGATAATGAAGAATTTTGGTTGGAATCACGTGCTCTTTTAAAACAAAAGAAACTTGGTCGTGAACCTATCGATCTTGATGATCTTTAATAGTCAGTGCGTTAATATAGCAGTTCCGAAATCTGACTATAAAAGCTTAAGTGGAGTGTAGCGGAGTCGAACCGCTGACCTCTTCAATGCCATTGAAGCGCTCTACCAACTGAGCTAACACCCCTTTCCTTTTAAGCCTAGGAGCTCTACGAAAAGTAGTGAGAAGATGAACCATAAATCAGCGCCAGATCTCCTGCAAGACCTTTTAACTGATGATCCAATAAACCCTGAAAATCTATTTGGTTCTGGCGCGCAAATGAACGCGCGATACTTCACCCATATAATGAGGCATCGCATAGTCGATCGCTGATTTCCGGATATGCTCGAGGGACTTTTTAGGAGCACCCTTGGCCTCAAAGTACAGGCCGAGATAAAGGTGCGCATAGCAGAGCCGGTTACGCAGGTCGTCGGGGGATGGGTCACCCGCATTCGCTGCGTCAAGAACGTCTTTTGGTTCTAGATCTCGTGCAAAGAGCCTCTGTACCTGAGCCATCGGAACCCGGCCATCGCCCTTAATATCTATGAGGCTCTTCTGTGCCGCCTCGAAACCCTTAATTCTATTCACGCAAAGAAAATGCCATACGGCATTTTCAACATCATTTGAATTCACGTCCTGATGGATCTCGAATTGAGCTACGCCCTTGGCAAATTCTCCAGCATAATAATATGCCAGTCCACGTTGCCAGTGATGAGGCTCACGGGCAGGATTATTTTCAAGATAAGCATCAAAGTCCTCTATTGATCCTTTCATATCGCCGTTAAAAAAACGAGTCACACCTCGTCTCTGGCGGAGTTGGTCCACTCCCGGTAATGCTTTTACTAAAGTATCCAAGTCAACTAGGGCCTTGCCGAACTTTCCTTCTCTCTCATTCAAATCGGCTCGGGCAATTAATGCCTCATGGCTCCCGGGGTTAAGCGCCAGAGCCTCCTCAATGGCCTCCTCTCCACTCGCTTTTTTTCCCTCATCAAGAAGCCCAAACTGGACACTCCTTAAGGCGGATCTGGAATCAGCCTTCGCCTGATTATCATACTTTGCACTGAGTAATGAACACCTTTTCCGTAGCTCATCCAATTTTTCTTTATGGTTCGGATCTGATGCCAAATTTTTCAACTCCATTGGATCCGATTCGAGATCATGAAGAAATTCATATGGGGGGTCCTGCTCATAGTACCTGGCATACTTATAGCGTTCTCCGCGAACACCTTCCCATTTAGGAATGGATCTATTATTCATCCGGTGCTCGCAGAAAAAATCAGAAGGCGCAACTTTCCCTTTCCTGCCGTTCAGAGCCATTCCGAGGGACCTTCCCTGATAGCTTTCAGGCAACCGAGCACCGGCCAGTCTCACGATAGTGGGTGCAATGTCAACGTTCAAGGCTATGCTCTTATCTCGCTTCCCACGTTCTTCTTTTTTGGCCCTGGGATCATAAATAATTAGGGGGACCCGCTGAGACTCCTCATAATGAGACCACTTACCGGCAAATCCACGCGAAGCTGCGTAATAACCATTGTCAGCCATGTAGATAATGACGGTGTTCTTAGCCATGCCCAAAGAATCCAACTCATCAATGACACGCCCTACCGCGTGATCAATACCACTGATCATACGGAGATAGTTTCTCATATTATGCTGATATTTTTCTTCTGTGTCCCACCTCCAGAAATAACGGTCCCGGTTCATCGATTTGCGTAAGAACTCAGGCTGAGACTCAAATACAGTAGGATCAGATAACCTCGGCTTTGGCATTTCAAGCCCCTCATATAGGGAACTAACGACCTTAGGATAAGGAAAATGATTTTTCTTATCACGGTCCTCAGCATGCGACGCATTAAAACTCACACTCAAGCAAAACGGTTGAGCTTCTTCCTTGGCCCTGCCTAAAAATTCGATTGCTTTATCCGCAGCGACTTGTGTCTCATGCCTCAAAGAACCGTCCTTTTGTTTATGAAAATAGGGGCTACGGTTCAAGGGAACAAAGCTATCGAACATTGCTTCTCTTGCCCCTTTCCGAACTCTTATCCCCCACTTACCAATGAAGCCGGTCAGGTATCCGTCTTTCCTGAGAAGTGTTGGATAGCTTTGTTTCGTATGAAGATTAGCGACGGGAGGAGTTCCAAATGTGAAACGGTGAGTCCTTTCGTACAGACCAGTCAATAGGGTCGCTCGGCTCGCTGCACAGATCGAGGTGCTAACGAAAGCATTTTCAAAGAGCGTACCCTCAGTGGCCAATTTATCAATATTTGGTGTTTTAATTATGGGATGGCCTGTGCATCCAAGAAAATCATTCCTCTGATCATCAGTGAGAAAGAAAATAATGTTTGGGCGGTCATCAGCGAATGCCTTGGCCGACTCTTCATCAGCCCTAAGTAAAGGGTTGCCAAAAAAGATAAAAAGAACCAAATAAATAAAAAAATGCATAGCTGATAATAGATAATTAATTACTGTTTGGCCAGCCTAGAGACAATGATTCCTTAATAAAGATACATCAATAGATCACATTAGACTTGACCTCGAACAGTGAAGACTAACATTACTAATAGCATGAATAATTCGCTCTTACTGATCTCAACACTAATGTTCTGCTCCTCAGTATTAGGTGCAGACTGGCCTCAATACCATGGACCTAACTCCAACAGAACAACTGATGAAGTTATTCAGAACACGGACTGGGGGGATAAAAAACCAAAACAATTATGGTCTGCTATGACACCCACTGGTTTCAGCTCAATGATTCTGGCAGATGGAGCTGCCTATACAACTATCAGTGAAGAAATTGACGGGATCCCGAGCGAAGTCTGTATCTCATTTGATGCCGAAAGCGGAGAAACTCGATGGAAGGCAAACCTTGACCTTTGGCGAGTCGATAATGGAGGTGGCAATGCTGGAGCCCCCAATAACAAGGGCGGTGATGGACCAAGGACCACGCCATCATACTCTGATGGTAAAATCTATGCCTATACTAGTGATATGCTTTTAATATGTCTCTCAGCAAAAGACGGATCTGAAGTCTGGTCCGTTGAAGTAGCTAAAACTCATAAAGGGCGTAATATCCGCTGGGAAAATGCCTCCGCTCCTCTAATCGAAGAGGATATGGTTATTATCCAGGGAGGAGGTCCAGGAGAATCTTTTTTGGCATTTGATAAGAATAATGGAAAGCTCAAATGGAAAACCGGAGACTATCTGATGACGCACGCGACACCCGTCGCAACAGAAATCAACAAACAAAGGCAAATCCTTTTTTTCACACAAAAAGGAATGGTTTCAATCAATCCAAAGAATGGGAAAGAGCTTTGGATGCATAAATTTCCTTATAAGGTCTCAACTGCAGCCTCCGCAGTAGTGGATGACAATATCGTTTACTTTGCTGCCGGCTATGGCGTTGGCTCCACTGCAATCCAAGTCGGTGATGATAACAGCACCAAGGAGCTTTGGTTTTTAGAGGGCAATAAACCGGTTACCAATCATTGGAGCACTCCGCTCGTAAAAGATGGTTACCTTTATGGAATGTTTGGCTTCAAGGAATATGGGGACGGCCCTCTTAAATGTGTTGAACTGAAGACAGGGAAAGTAATGTGGGAAAAATCCGGATATGGACCAGCCGGTGTCTGCCTCGCTAACGATACACTCATTTGTCTTGGGGACATGGGGCAACTTACTCTAGTAAAGGCAAACCCGAAAAAGTATGAAGAAATTTCAAGATTAGACCGAGTCGTGAAAGGAAAATGCTGGTCTTCTCCAATTTTTGCTGATGGTAAGATACTAATTAGGAGCACACAAGAAGCTGCCTGTCTTGATATGAAATAGTCACGATCTGCGGCCAACCATAGGCAACATAGTCAAGACCATGATGCCAAGACAGGCCCAAGATGCCACTGAAAAAGAATACTTAGAGTCCAAGAAACCACAAAGGGGGTAGCTTATTCCCCATCCAGCATGACTCAAGGCAAATTGCGCAGCATAAATGTGGGGCCTCTCCTTTTCTATGCTGTTAAGGGCAAGAAGATTATTGGAAATGATCCCGAAAACGCCCTGCCCGGCACCGGAAATCAACCAGGCAAATAGCAAGACATAATAGGACTGAACAGAAGCCACCAATGCCAGAATAGCTATAAAAGACGGTAATATCATTAATCCCAAAACTCGTCGGCAAGATTCTTTACAACGGCTGAAATAAATCGCAGCGACCATAGCACCGATGCCCATGACCGACATAGCAACTGGGTAAAAAGCCTCTTCCATCTTCAACTCATTTTTGACATAGCCTGCTGTCGTCACGATTGCCAAGCCCCCAACGACACTGACTTGCAACGAAATCATGAGGGATCTTCTCAAACCTGGAACACTCAACATACGCCGAATGCCTAGAAATATTTCCGCCCTTTCCTTTTCTTTTCTGTCAGAACCGTCTGGGAACCGGACAATAGCGATCAACAACGCACTGATGATAAATGTCGCAGCATCAACACCAAATCCAAAATCAAAACCAAACCAGAAAATCAAAAGACCTCCAACCAACATTCCTAAAATGTCAGAGAGATTATAAGCCACAGTCCCATATGCCAGAGCCTTGGGATAAAGTTTTTCTCCGACAATGCCGGGAATAATTGATTTATAAATCGGGGTAAAAAGAGCAGAACTTAAATGCAAAAGAAAAGCTAGGAAGTAAAGTTGCCACTCCGCAGTAACCAAGAAGAGTGATATCATCACCAGTGCACGCAATATATCGGAAAGTATCATTTGCAGTTTCCTACCAATAAGATCAGACAAAGATCCGGCGAAAGGACCCAGAAAAAGAAAAACAATTATTCGAATCGTTAGTGTATAACCGAGGACCTTCGGGCCCGATCCCGGACTAAGATCTTCAGCCAACAACGCAATGGCTGCTGTTCCAATAGCTGTTCCTACTAGACTTATCGTATGAGCCCAAAAGAGCTGTAAAAATCGCTTGTTACTCCAAACCGTATCATTATGAACAGCATCACTCATCTTAAAGATCCATTTATCTGGATACAGAAAAGCTAATCAATGATTTTAAAAAATCATAACTAACGTAATTCGAATTCTACTCGTCGTCCACTCTCGTACTGACGACCATTGACCACCTTTTCAGATTCTCCTTTCACTTCAATCTCTATCAACAGATCGTTGACGCCGAGTTCGATCAAAGTATCACGGACAGACTCACAGCGCCTGCGTCCAAGCTTTCGATTATAATCGGCATTTCCATAAGAATCCGCATGACCAAGTAGAGCGATGCTCGAACCCGGAACTTTAAGGAAAGCTTCGACCAATGACTCAATTTTCTTAGCTTCTTTGGCTTTTATTTTCGAACTCTCAGTATCAAAGTAAATTACTGTCTCCATCATGGCATTTTCAAGAGCCATTATCTCCTCGTCAGTCGGACCAGAAGGTTCAGCAACATTGATCTGAATGATTCTTTTATAATCCGGCACAGGGAATGTCTTTTCCACCATTGCCTTCAAAACATCACCAGAAACAGGGTCAGTGACTTCCGCTTCCAATGCAACCTCATCACCTCGAACAGATAAGGCTCCCCACTGAACAGTAGCAACAAAAGGACCGACAAGAGTCGCAATCTTGTTAACCCAAGGCGCTTCCTCTACATTCTCCTTTAGTTCAATCTTATTATTAAGCTCTTTATTTTTATCTTTTATCTCTTCACTGGTAACTGACAAGAATTGATCATAAAGATCACGCTGTGACAGTAAACCCTTCAAATTGAAAGTGCCGTCTTCGGCCCATGACATGGTAAGGCTCGCCTTTTCCGGAGGAACAAAAACAATCAATTCATTCACAATTTTAAAATCACTTTTATTAACTTCGAAGGACTGCTCAGCTAATTGTTCCAATGATTTTTTCTTTTCATCACCATCCACGATTCCTGATATCAAAACAGATTCTGAGGAAAGATTTAGTTTAAGCTTATCCACTTCAGCAATTAGAGCAGGAATGACCCTAACAAGTGATGGACCCCATTCAGCATTTCTGACATGATCGCCTGTGAGCAATTCATCTTTTATCTTTTTCTGTTCGTCGGTCTGACGGATCAAATCAAATATCCGGTCCTTGAAAGATGATTCCCTTAATAGACCAGAAATAAGAATCTCATTACTCAAATCTGAGATTTGGAAACTTGGATCGTCCGTCGGAGGTAAAATGGTTATATCATCAATGACTTCATAATCATGATCATTCATTTGAGATCGAGCGAAGTCGAGTGCCTGGTCTCGACGAATCTCAGAAAAACTCTTACCAATGAGGGTCAATTTACGTTCTGATAAATTTAATCCACTAACATCCGGAATAAATTTACAGAATTCTTGCAATAATAACTCAATTTTGTTTAGTGGCGGCAAATCAGCAACATTCGATTCTTCTTGGAGATCGGTTTTTAAATCAACTCCCTCCCCGATGGATCTGATAATCACTTGCGTTAACTGCGTAGCAGTATCTCCGGCCAATAACCTACCGGCTAATTCCCATGAATCCTTTTCCGCCCTTAACAGACTAATTGATGGATTTTTTAATGGGGCAATGGTGAGCCCATCATTAATTTTTCGTATCCCATCAATCGATCTTATAGAGCTAATAATTCGGTCACGATCAAAATCACTATATATGCTCCCAGTAATTGAACAGTCTCTCCCGCTCAATTCAAAAGCAAATCCCTCACAAATATCAGCAACATTATCAAGTTCGTTGATGATACCCTCATTCAATTGCAACTCAATGCGTGGCTTTAGTAGCCCCACAGATGCCCATAATAGCACTCCATAAAATGCGAATCCTACTAAGCATGTTTTGAGTATTCTATTCATTAGATCTGCATAATCAGATAAAAAATATTATCCGAAAAACTTCAATGATCAGAATAACCGAGTTGAAATTTCGGTCACGAATAATCGTCAAGTAGTAGAAAAAAATTAAGTTTTGTCCCTAGATCACTAATAATTGAATGGTTCCTAGGTCAGCAAATCTACAAATCAATCCCTTTGATCCACTCTAAGACACCATTAACCATGGCTGTCATGTGAACCGGATCACTGAAAACATGATCAGAACCCTCAATAATCAGTTTTTCTTTTCCTTGTCCTGCCCTTTCGTAAATATCATGAGTATCATCAATCAGGACCACATCATCTTCAGTGCCATGAACAAGTAGCCAAGGAACATCGATTTGGCTTCCCTTTTCAATTAAAGTATTGATGCCACGAAGATCATCCATAAATACCTGCGATAAAGGGCAATCATCATCATCCCACATATTACCTTCATCAGGAGTCACTTCTCCAAACTCAGTTTCTGCAAATTTCTTAGTATTCACCATTCCAGCAAGTGAAATTAATGCTTTGATCCGTTTATCGACTGTAGCAACAGATACACCAACTGCACCTCCCATACTATGACCGGCATAAATTACCCCCTTTCCTTCCGCCTCTACAGCATCAATGACTGCATTAAGATCAGAAAGTTCTTTCGTGATTGTAGAATCGATAAATCTTCCCTCCGAATCACCATTGCCTGAAAAAGAGAATCGCAAAGCTGAAATACCTGCATTTGCAAGTCCCTCGGCAAGAGCCACTACTAGTGGCCTGTCCTTGTTTCCTGTCACTCCATGCCCAATGATGGCAACTGTTCCGCTCCCAGCATCGTTGAAGGTATAATCAATTTTCTCACCAGAATTGTTTCGAATTTCAGTATTCATTGAACCAGTACTAACAGAATCAAGTCATAAGTTCCAGTATCTCGTTCATATTTTCTTTCCCCTTAAACATATCACTTCTTTTTTCTCTGAATCTTTCTTCTGGGCCTCACTGGAGGCTCATGCTTTTTCTTTTCTCCCAGCTCACGCCTCCTAGAGGACTCAATTATTTCCTGTTTCTGTTTCTTGTAACTAATTAAACGGGATTCGGAAATTTTGCCCATCTCCAAAGCTTTGACGACAGCGCAACCAGGTTCAGTCGAATGGTTACAGTCCCGGAAACGACAATCCTCAGCAATCTCTATTATTTCTCGAAAAGTTTCCCCAATTGAAGATACATCGGACCAGAGCTGAACGTCCCGCAAACCAGGAGTATCAATTAAAACTCCGCCACTCCCTAAAACTAGCATTTCTGACCAGGTAGTCGTGTGCCTGCCACGGGAGTCACGTTTTCGAACTTCATTAGTTTTCATAATTTCCTCATCCGCAATACCATTAATGATAGTGGACTTACCGATACCTGAAGGACCGAGCAAAACGATTGTCTTTCCGTTCCCTACATATTGTCTCAGAGAATCGACACCATTCTTTTCCAAAGCACAGATTGCATGTACTGGAGCCCCAGCCGCGATGGATTGAGCCTGATCTAATTTAACTTCCAAATCAGAGCTAAGATCCGCTTTATTAAGAAGAATCACAGGATCAGCACCGCTATTGCGTGTTAATGTTAAGTATCTTTCTAATCTGCGTAAATTAAATCCGCGGGCACCGTCAAGGGCAGCCACTAGAAAGGCCACATCAACATTAGTAGCGACGATCTGTTCATAGGACTTTGATTCTGTGCCCGAAGCACTCACTGCTTGCCTCGAAAATACTGTCCGACGAGAAAGGAGAGCTCGGATCTCCGCTTCTAGACCATCAGGACTGATCTTAATCGCTACCCAATCACCAACGGCAGGGTAATCGGATAATTCTTTGGTTCGATGTCTAAATGCGCCTGAAACCCTAGCAATAAACTTACCCTTCTCTGATATCACATGATAAATATGTTTACTGTTCCTAGAAACTCTAGCTGGAACAATTCCATCGCCCTTATCCAATGACTGAAACTCTTGCCTGAAAAAATCGGACCAACCTAGAGATTTTAAAGTCATTATAAATTAAAATAAAATAGCGTGCACAAAATTATATTATAAATGACTCTGGAATTAAATCCTGTTCATTCATTAAAAATTTAAAGATTGGTCTTATTTGACCAAAGCTAATTGACCGGCGAATATCGGTACCGTATGACCACAGTTTATATCATACGTCATGGCGAGACAGAATGGAACCTCAAAGGCATTCATCAAGGCCATATGGACAGCGAACTGACCGCAAAAGGCAAAGAGCAGGCCAAGGATCTTGGAAATAGATTTCTCGAGTCAGAAACTTCCTTCAATGCCGTCTATTCCTCAGACCTAGGTAGAGCCCTAAAGACAGCAAAACAAATATGCAACCCAATAGGACAGGAAGAGATTATCCAAAAAGAGCCATCTTTACGTGAAAGGTCATTGGGCTGCATTGAAGGGCTGACTTACCAAAACCTTGCCGATCAGATGCCCCAGGATTACAAACGACACGTGTCATGCGATCCCGACTATAGGCCCAAAGGAGGAGAGAGTTGGAGAGACTTCTTTGATCGGACCCAAACTAGCTTAAAGGAAATTGCTTTGCGGCATAATGGCGAACAAATTCTTTGCGTCACTCATGGGGGATTCGTATCAATGGCTCTACGTTTTTGCCTAAATATTAATCTTCAAGACAAACGCCGGTTCAGTATACCCAACACTGCAGTAAATGTCTTTGAATTTCACTCTGAAGATGGTTGGAGACTCAGGACATGGGGAGATATTTCTCACTTCAAAAATGGTAAAATTCTCGATGAAATGCTTTAATTAATGGCATTTAAAAATTGTTAATCTTTTCCTTAGTCTAATACTTAATTAGCTCTTATCTAATAGCTCAAACATGTCGAAAAAAAGTAACTGGCAGGACTTCTCGGAACAACTGATCCGCTATTCTAAACCAGATCTGTGGCTTGACCTTAGTCAAATGAGGCTACCCAAGGACATGGTAGCCGCTCAGAAAGAATCCATAGAACGTGCACTGCTTGAGCTGAACAATATCGAATCAGGGGAAAAAGTAAACACTGATGAGGATAAGGACAAGGGAGGCAGATGTGTTGGTCATTACTGGTTAAGAAATCCGGACCTTGCGCCGGATGGTCTTGGCACATCAATCATGAGGAAAATTGCTGAAATTAAAGCTTTTTCCTCCGGAATCCATAAGGGCGAAATTCTTGCTCCTAACAAAAATAAATTTCGTCATCTGCTAGTCATAGGAATCGGCGGTAGCGCTCTGGGTCCTCAATTGGCAATCGATGCTCTTACTGGCCACGACGCTCCAATGATCATTCATTTCTTTGACAATACGGACCCGGACGGAATCGATCGTGTCCTCGACAGTTTAGGTGAGAACCTCAACGCGACCCTAAGCTTGGTCATTTCTAAGTCAGGAGGAACTAAAGAAACGCGAAACGGTATGCTCGAGGCTCAGGCCGCATATGAAAATGCAGGACTGAACTTTGGAGCACATGCAATTGCTGTCACAGGCGAAGAAAGTAAATTAGACAAATACGCAAAGGAAAATGAATGGATCGGAGTATTCCCTATGGAGGACTGGGTCGGTGGACGAACATCAATTACCAGCGTAGTCGGCCTATTGCCCATGGCTCTGATGGGAATTGATATTGATAATTTTCTTGAAGGAGCAGCGGCCATTGATGCAAAAACGCGCCCGCCAGAAATTCACAACAATGCTTCTCTCATGATGGCACTCGCATGGCACGTGGCCGGAAAAGGAAAAGGTGAAAAAGCAATGGTCATATTACCTTATAAAGATCGTCTTGCCTTACTCTCTAAGTACCTCCAGCAGTTAGTCATGGAATCTCTCGGTAAACAACATGACCGGGACAATCAAACCGTTAATCAGGGTCTGACAGTTTATGGCAACAAAGGCTCCACTGATCAGCACGCTTATGTCCAGCAACTGAGGGACGGAATAGATAACTTTTTCGCAACCTTCATCGAAGTCCGCGAGACAAGAACCAAAGAAAGCATTGAAGTGGATCCTGGATTCACGACTGGAGACTATCTAGAAGGGTTCCTCAGAGGAACAAGAGGTGCACTCTTTGAGGCTGGCCGAGACTCGATGACGATATCGATTCCAATACTCGATGCATTCAATTTGGGATCCATTATTGCCCTTTATGAAAGGACCGTATCATATTATGCGGCACTCATTAATATTAACGCTTACCATCAACCAGGCGTAGAGGCTGGAAAAAAAGCAGCGACAGAATTTTTGGAACTATTATCGAAGATTGAAAATTATCTTACAATTAACTCAGGGGAAAAAATTACTTCAGAAGAGCTATCACAGCAGATCGGAGCAGATCCGGAAGATTGTTTCCATGCCCTCCATCACCTAGCATCAAACCGCAAAAATATCACTGCTCTTATTGGTTCAAATCCAAAAGATGATCTTTTCAGTGTAAATAAAGAAGGACCGGAGACCGGATAGAATGAGCAACCCTCAGCTCCAGAGTCTTAGCGCTCACGCCAAACAGAGGCTAGACCGCAAGAAAACTGCCAAGCTCAATCGCAAGGACAAGCTCGAACTTTACCGAAGATTTCTTAAAACCGAGGAACACAGAATACTCTTATATCATCGTAGCGGAGGCTCAGGTAGAAGAGTAAGCAAAAGAAGATCTGATCTGATTGAGACACTATTAAAGCATCTATATATGGATGCTATAGATGCATCTGAAGGAACTCCCCCAGAAGTTACACTCACTGCAATTGGCGGTTTCGGCCGAGGCAATCTTAATCCTTGCAGTGATGTGGATCTGCTCTTTCTGCACCCTAAAGGAGCAAAGGGCCTTCCCCAAGAAGCGGCAGAAATGGTCGAGACTGTACTATACATGCTCTACGACTGTGGATTCAAGGTCGGCCACGCAGTCC
>MDTE01085607.1_pt1 | contig 18021 bp, 13 predicted proteins | sample 811231 | NCBI WGS metagenome assembly MDTE01 (sample SAMN05326651, study PRJNA326480) | marine metagenome | isolation source: seawater | place: Indian Ocean: Red Sea | collected 2010 | reverse complement strand
TAACTATCGTTTTCGCAGGGTCTCACCTGCCCGTCCGATAAGAGCTTCTTGAGATGGCTTTGTAGACTACGCATAGCAAAAGGCATCGCCGATGGTCCGATGTCATCGTAGGAGGACGAAAGAATCTGGGTAAATTCGGTCGGTTCTACCCCCACAGCATCAAGCACCTTTTTTTCACGTGCGAGGCGATGGTCTACATAGTACTCAAGATAGGCGCGTCCTTGCATGATGACCGGTCCGTGGGCCGGAAAGAGCTGGCTGGGGTTCAACCCCGCCAGGTAGCGTAGGCTATCAAGGTACTGTCCCATATCTCCGTCTTCTGGATCGATGAGGATCGTGCCCTCCCCCGCAACCATATCTCCCGCAACAACACGCCCAGATGTGGATTGCCAGAGACAGAGGTGGCCCGGTGCGTGTCCTGGCGTATGCAAGGCGGTCCAGGTGCCCTCGCTGGCTCCACAATCGGGGATCTTTTCACCATGCCGGAAGACTCGATTGATTGGCAGATCAAGACGCTCGGCTGTTGCAGGATGGCCCCAGATGGGGAGCCCAAGACGATCCGCAAGATAAGCGGCTGAGCCGATATGATCATGATGATGATGCGTCAACCAAATGGCCTGAAGTGCTCCTTCCTGGCTCTGGTATTCGCGCAATACCGTCAGAGCACGATCGCGCTCCGTGGTGCTGACGGCCGCGGGATCAACAACGAGCCCCGCGTCGCGCAGGACAATCATATTGGTGTGACGGGCCGGCGGAAGTGTCGGGCTTCGAAGGGGTACTACAAAAAGATCGGGAGCCACCTGGTGGCCCGAGATGCCATTGAGCTTCTCCCAATCTCTCCTGGTCTGGAGACCCGCGAGTTGAATACGAGTCCGTGATGCAAAGCGCTCCAGGAAAAAGCGCTCCGCTGGATGAAGAATATAGGTAGGATTGGCCAGGACATCCGAGACGGGGTGTAACTCCCAATCTCCCTCGTGGTCACAAGCATCGACATGTTGCACTTTCAGATCCCCGTAGGTCTCCGAATAGGGATCTTCCACGACCCCCGCAACGATAACTTCTTCTCCACTCGAAGACGCGGCAACTGGACCGATATGGTCGCCGTAGAAACGACGTATAGTACCACGGTTTCCCATGGCAACACGCACCGGGGAGTTTCCCACCAATGTTATGGTGTGCTGTTCCAATCCTCGCTCCGAAGTGTTCCGGTAACTTTTACCATATCGTATCTATCGACCCATAAGTAAGGAACTGAATCGTTTGATTTGAATCATAGAGTATACGTAGAATGGCCATCGCCAATCATCCGAGGAGCCAGGCATGCAATCCATTCGTTCTTTCCTCTGCATTAGTCTGAGTCTATGTGTCTGCCTTACTGCCTGTAGCGGGGATGGAAGCTACACCGGACCGAGCGAATTAACCTTCATTGATCTGGGTACTGGTCCTGGAACACCAGATGCTGGAGGCGATATTCAGACAAAGCCCGATACAGGGAAAGACTCCAAACCGTCGAAAGATTGTGAAGAAGCCGGCGTCGCCGAAAAACCGCAGTGCGTTCTCGGATTTCTGGTCGAATGCGTCAACGGTTCTGTGCAGAAGACGGATTGTTCCGAGACGAACCAGGAATGTGTCGTAGAGGATGGTCTCGCCCAATGCGCCGGATCCTGCGTCGGCTCCTGTGACGGAAAATCCTGCGGCGATGATGGCTGTGGTGGACTCTGCGGTGTCTGTAAGGTGGGAGAGGCTTGTTCCGACAGCGGACTTTGTCTACCGGTGGATTGTACCCCCTCCTGTGCAGATAAGGAATGTGGTAGTGACGGCTGTGATGGCTCCTGTGGCAGCTGTGATAGCGACGAATTCTGCACGAATACAGGTCAATGCGAACCCGGAGCATGTGTACCGGACTGTGAGGGTAAACAATGCGGCGGTGACGGTTGTGGCGGAAAATGTGGCAGCTGTGGTCCCAATAAAGTCTGTAATGATGGACAGTGTGAAACCAAACCTTGTGAGCCCAAATGCCAGAATAAGGAATGCGGCCCGGATTCCTGTGGAGGAACCTGTGGCTCCTGCGAAGACGACGAATTCTGTAATAATGGAGGGCAATGCCTTCCAGATAATAGCGGTTGTGATGATTGCACCCCAGCGCAAATTTGCGAGAACGGAGCCTGTATTCCCGACCCCGAATGTGATGGCCTGACCTGGGAAGGCTGTTGTGACAATGGCGTCCTCCTCTGGTGCGAGGATGGAGACCATAAGGAATGGAACTGCGGAAACCCGAACAATTGCGGATGGGCCGAAGACGAGGGCTATTATCTATGTAACCACCAGGGCGAGGGGCCACCTGAATTCCCTATGGAATGTAGCTCCGAATGCGAACCCCAATGTAATAACGCCGATTGTGGTCCGGATGGCTGTGGTGGAAGTTGCGGGTCTTGTGACGACAACGAGATCTGCACCGACACGGGACAATGTCAGCCGCCGATCTGCGAACCACAATGCCAGGGAAAGGAATGTGGTCCGGATGGTTGTGGCGGTAATTGTGGTTCCTGCAGTGGTGTTTCTACCTGTATCAACGGTAGCTGCGTCGGGCCGGGTGCCAGCTGTGGTGATATTCCAACGACGGGTACTTGTATCGATAATGTGGCCCACCAATGCCATAGCGGGACCGTCGTAGAGGTCGACTGTAACGCCCTGGGCCTGAAATGTTGGATTCAACTCGGCCCGTTCCCATCCGTACAATGTATGGCACCTATCCTCGCCAATTGCCCCGGTTATCTTGCCAAGGGGTATTGCTCCGGTAATGTTTTGATTAGCTGTACGGATGAAGATGTGTTCATCGAAGACTGTCAAAGCGAGGATGAGATATGTGGCTACAATCCGGAGGACGAAGTGTTCGAATGCCTGGATTCCGATTAGCGACCCTTATCAAGGTCGTCGGAATTGCCGGTTTCCTGGTTGCAGGTCTTCGACCCATCCCAGTCCAAGCGAAAACGGTCCTTAGTCACGCTTTCGACATAGGCGAAGAGGCAGACTTCTGGTTCCAATGGAAGGATCTTACGGAGAACCAGCGAAACGATCGCTCCGAAGACCTGCTACAGTGGATGCGTTGGCTGGAGCTTATGGGTGACTCCGTAGTCGTCACCACCAACGATATACGGCTCGGCGCACTCGATGTTCTACTCCCAGATCCCAGCAAACCACTCAAATCGGAAATCCTCGCGTTAGACCACGTGGTGGGGCTGATCAATACAGCGGGACTCAAGCTGATACTCGAACTTCGCCCTACGTATGGAAAGAATCTTGACGGTCCGGTCCCGGAGAATATGGCCGAGTTCTTTGAGAGGATCGCGAGTCTGGTTGAACGATACGATGGAGATACAAACTTCGGGGTTGCTCTACCCGTCGGCCAACACAAACCCTTCCCCTTTCCTGATATAAACGGGTCCTGGGTCATCAACGTAGCCGATTGGGATGCAAGTTCACCAGAAGAGAAACAGGCGTTCGCAGACAGTCATATTATAAGTGGCTACACTCTTGCAGCCCATGCAGATCTTAAAACGATCGGAGACCACGTTCCGTGGATTCATGAGCTGGCCCAGACTATTCATGACGCAAACCCCAACGCCCGTATCTACCTGGGACCGTTTCCGGTCGACAAGCTCGATAAGACAACGATCAACACCCTGTTGTTAGACTCCGAGAATCAGCCGGTTACCGCCATTCACGGGATTCTTACCGATACCAGTCTCATTATCGATGATCTTGGTGGAGAAGATGTCAGCTCGCAGGTTAAGAGCGTTCGTAATCTCCTGAACAGTATGGGTGGAGGGCATACGCTCGTATTAACCGGCCATCATGTACCAGCAACGACCTACGAATCCGACGAGTCATGGACTCGCAGTTGCCCCGGCTCTGTACTATGTTCCGAAGATATACAAGCACAGATTCTTGCCAAGACGGCCATTCGTCTCCTTGACCAGGGGATCAGTCCCGGTTTGGCAGCACCTCTTGTTCCCGAAGAGTTCTATCCAGGCCCACTGGTCTCCATGAATACGTGGGATAGCGCCTCTCCCAAACTGCACCTCGCAGGATTGACGATGAGTCGATTACAACAACTCCTACGAGAAACGGGGCATATTCTGGAGCAATCAGGACCATCACTTCAGAAGGTGTTTATTGGTCGGCTTGGTGCAGACGATATCGACCAGGCCCATATCCTCTTTTATGATTGGTACCGCGACATGCCTGCAGGTCAAGCGTTCGGCGGTATCATGAAAACCGTCCATCTGACACCGCCGGTCGATGCCAAAGTTGCTTATATCTACGAACTCGGCGTGGGATTGGAATCCGCCCAGGAGAGCTACCCGGACAATGTCCTCTGGAGTGATCCAGAGGTTGTGGAGCTCAAATCCGATACGCTGGACATCGCGCTAGAAGACCAGATTATTGTCATACAATACTCGGCCGAGGTCGCAACACCGGACGATACAGGTACTGGTAGTGATGTCCCAGATAGTCATACGACAGACATCGCCGTCGACACCGGGTCCTCTTCAGGAGGAGGCGGAGGTTGCAGTCAGGGACGAAACCATAGGGGGGGACTCCTCCTATGTCTTATCGTCTCGTTGGCATGTCTCACACGAAACCGACGACGTGGCGTTAGCTCACATCCTTCAGCTTAAGACCGTTCTTACGCAGGAAAGGCATCAAGCCAACCTTCGTAATCGTCCGTAAAGCACGTGTCGACAGACGAAGCCGCACGTAGCGACCCTCTTCCGGAACCCAGATACGCTTCTTCTGGATATTCGGCTGCTGACGCTTCTTGGTCTTATTGTGAGCGTGCGAAACATTATAGCCGACGAGCGGCCCTTTTCCTGTGAGTTTACAGCTAGGCATAACGAAACCTGATAACCCATTCCAATAAACGAGAGTGCGGCATGCTATCCAGATATCTATAATTGTCAAGGGGTGAAGCGGAATTGCCCGGTATTTCGACGAATTCGGGCGCATGCGTCGATTTGCAACATTCGCAAAAACAACCTTCCTTATTGAGATCCACCGCCAATAATGAAATATAGACAACGCGTCATACGATATCTCCTTCGATTGTTGCGAAGCCCAAGATTTCGTATGGTTCTCCGATATCCCATGCCGGTTGGTACTATTTGATGCTCCAGACGATTCGACCGTATATTCTCAGTTTAACGTTGGCCCTTCTCCTGGCCTGTGGGACGACGTCTCCAGCTACGGACATTGGAGTCGACACATCGGACGTAGGGAGCGACGTACAAACCGACGCTACGGAAGACTCCTCCGAAGATATTCAGGAAGAGGTCGTTGACGTTCCGCCGCCACCACCACCGACTCCCCCGACTTGTCGCTTCGCCCCCTATACAGAGACGGTTTTTGAGGCTCCTTTCCCGACAGACGCTCTTCTGAGTAGTGACGGAACGATCGACCTCTCTCTTTTTCCAGGACGAGGCGCGAGTAATTTTGTCGATAAATATCTGATCGCGGCCGAGACGAAGACCGATGGGTTTTCAACCAATACGGGGATCTATCTCTCCTTCGACGAACCCCTGGATACCACCCTGTTTCCAAGCCCTGTCGAAACACTGGAGGATGGGAGCCCCATCTTTCTCGTAAATGTGAATCAGGAATCGCCCCTATATGGCCAGAAAGTTCCACTGATTCTTGATTTCTGGGAACCGGAAGGGGTCTTTTATCTGCCCAACACACTGATTGCGCATCCCCTCTGGGGATTTGTTTTGGAACCCGCGTCCACCTATGCACTGGTTGTAACATCGAATTTCCCAGGGCATGCCGATACGAAAGTTCAAGCCAACGACGAGTTCTTGAACGCACTCAACGACGAAGACACAGCTCCTACGGCCTGGAGAGAGGCCCTGGCACCGTTACGCGTATACCTGGACTCTACCAATGGGCAGGACGAAGCTGAGATCGTCTGCGGCACGGTATTCTCCACCGCAGACCCCACACGCGAGTTGGCAGAACTTCAACCCTACATCCTATCGCTCCAGAACTCCCCTCTCCCGGATATGCCGTACCAGTTCGACGATATGGAATTATCGAAGGCGACAGCCTTTTTCGACCGCTATGAAGGCACCTACCAATCTCCAAACTTTCAATCCGGAACCAAGCCCTATCTCGCCGAAGGTGGCGAATTCCAATACGACGAAGAGGGCCACCCCATTGTCCAGAACATCGAAGTGATGGACATTGCCATCGGAATTCCAACTGTCGTCACAATGCCGCCGGATGGGTGGCCTGTCATCATCCATTCCCATGGAACCGGTGGTGATTATCGTTCCCACTTCAAGGGACAAACTGGTGCCAACGGAAGTCCCGCCGGTCGGTTGGCATCTCTGGGTATCGCCAGCATTGGAATCGACCAACCTCTGCACGGGAATCGTTGTCTTAAGCCCACATGCATCGACAAGAACATCATCAGTTTCAATGTCTTCAATCCCAGCGCGGTTCGCTGGACATTCCGCCAATCCGCCGTAGATACCAGCTACCTGATCAACCTTCTGGTATCCGGAGCGGACTTCCAGGACAAAGACGGAAATACGGTCCGCTTTGACACCAGTAAGATCTTCTTCTTCGGACATTCCCAGGGAGGTCAGAGCGGTGCTCTTCTGGCCGCTGTAGAGGCACGAATCGGAGGATTCCTGATTTCCGGGATGGGCGGAGGCCTGGCACTAGCCATTTATGACCGTAAGGACATCGCAGATTTCGCCCAGGTGGTACGAAACGCTTTGCTTCTACCCGAATGTGACGCGGCTACTGAAAGTTGCGAGCTGAGCCCACTTCATCCCGCTCTTTCTCTGGTACAGGGAATTGTAGACGTCGTGGATCCCATCAATTATGGCTCCTTATGGATTTCCGGAGAGATCACCGGGCGCCCCGCAAACATTCTTATGACGCAGGGGCTCGAAGATCTTCAAACACCACCCACTACAGCAGAGGCCTTGGCAATCGCAGCGGGCATTCCTGTCGTCGATCCTCCAGTAACCGATATTCTGGGTTTAGAGATTCTTGGGATCGAACCGCTTACTCTTCCGGCCTCCAATAATATTGTGGCAGAGGACGGAACTTCATCCAGCGCGGTCATGTTTCAGTTCGAGAACTTTGACCACTTTGCAGTATTTCACCCGTCATCGGGTGCGATCCCTGCCTACCAATCCTTCTTTAAATCCCTGGTGGATGGCGAGCCCGCACAGCTCACATGGGACGCCCCATAACGTACGTAGGGGCCAAAACTAGAAAACGAGTCACCATACAGTGACCCGTTTTCAATCCCCGGTCGGGGCGACTGGACTCGAACCAGCGACCCCTTGACCCCCAGTCAAGTGCGCTACCAGGCTGCGCCACGCCCCGAGGGAGTAGCGGATTTACCGATCTGACTCGCGTTCGTCAAGCATATCTAATACCCGCTTAACGCCGCCAAGGGTAATATCCTGCATTTCATCCATCGTCTGAGTATTCTCATCCATCTCTTTCGACAAGCGAGCGTTCTCGGCTTTTAGCTCCTTACAACGCACTTTCAACTGCTCTAATTCGCCTTGCAATTGTTGCCGTTGTTCCAGAAACGAGCCGGCTTCGTTTTCTTTCATATCCATGTCCACCTGGCCCCCACTTCGCACCGTCTTTTCGGTATCTCGTCGTTCCAATGCCTGGGGGGCATTTCCTGTTTCAACTCCAGACAACAAATCTAATTGGCCCTTGATCCCTTCTTCTGTGACATCCATCGTTTTCAACTTTTCACGCGTATGTGTGATGCTGTGCCTACAGGTATGTAGAAGATACTGAACTAATGCGATCCGCATTACTCCAGCTCTATCATATCGTCGCTGATTCGTATTCGTCTTCCGAGGACGAAGCTGGTTGAATTCACTTTCCCAGTACCGAATCACATGGGGCTCAAGCCCCAGAAGTCCAGCAACCTCGCCAATTCGAAAGAACAGCTTCTGAGGAATCTTGGGAATCTGTAACGTGATATCCATGCTCAACTATACGAAATTGACACTTCAGATACCCCTGAAGCTCCCGTAGCATACCCAAGTATCTACAGTGACGCTACCACGATTTTTTGGCCGTTTCTGGCACCGAAACACAACCCAAACCAAGTGGTTTTCAGGAGGTTCGTCCCGGGTTCAAGGCCTTCTTCAAAATCTGGCTGGGTCGGAAGGTCAGCACCCGCCGAGGCGTAATGGTGATATGGTCGCCAGTCTTGGGGTTACGCCCAATTCTCTCGCGTTTTTCCAACACCACAAAATTGCCAAATCCAGAGATTTTTACTTTCTGTCCGCGTTCAATCGTCTCTTTCAGAACATCGAATACACATTCAACGATCTGAGCCGACTCTTTCTTCGAATAGCCACCAAGTGCTTGATACACTTCTTCAATAAGATCAGCCTTGGTTACAGCATCCGTACCGTTGCGAAGCGACATATCTCTCCTCACTGCTCACGAACAGAACTTACAATCTGAGAAAACGCTTCGTTATCTTGAAGCGCGATATCAGCCAGAATCTTACGATTCAGAAGAATTCCCTTCGTGGCGGCGAGGTTCATGAATTCGCCGTAACGGATTCCATGTTGGCGTACAGCAGCGTTGATTCGCGAAATCCACAAGCGGCGGAACACACGTTTGCGATTGCGACGATCCCGATAGGCATAGGCCAAACTCTTGAACACCTGGTTCTTGGCGGTCCGGAAGAGCTTTCCGCGGGCTCCCTGGTAACCCTTGGCGAGTTTCAGGATTTTCTTTCTGCGTGCTTTGGTTCTGGGTCCACTATTAGCGCGTGGCATAACAGACTCCTTACTTGAGGAATTTCAATCAATTTCCGTATGGCAGTGCACGGGCGGCGTGCGATGCCATAGCGGGGTTCAAAACTTCGTTTTTCTTTAGACGGCGCTTATGCTTTCTCGTCTTATGCCCGAGAAGATGGCTGGCACCACCGTGACGGCCTCGAATCTTGCCCGAACCGGTAACCGTGTACCGCTTTGCTGCTGCTCGTCGTGTCTTCATTTTCGGCATTATTCGTCTCCATCAACAGCCGGTTTGGCTTCTTCTTCAGTGCTTGCTACTTCTTCGTCGGTGCTTGCTGGTTCTTCGTTCGTATTAGTCTCTTGTGCAGTCTCAGCTTCTGGTGTCGGGGCCGCGGTTTTCTTCGGGGCTTTTTCGCCACCTTTCTTTCGCTTCACGGGCGCTATGATTACGACGATCTGACGCCCTTCTCGTTGCGGATAGGATTCGGCTTCGCCAACATCTTCCAGAGTCTTAATCAGCTCTACGAGTCGCTTGGCCTCATCATTCGCGTACATGATTTCACGGCCACGAAAACGTACCGTAAGTTTTACTTTATTACCTGACTCCAGAAATTTACGTGCTTGCCGAAACTTGAACTCAATATCGTGGACATCCGTTTTGGGTCGAATCTTGATTTCTTTTACTTCAACTACAGTTTGCTTTTTCTTGGCTTGTACCTGTCGTTTCTTCGCTTCGTACTTATAGCGTCCGAAGTCCATGATACGACACACTGGCGGGTCCGCCTGCGGTGCTACCTCCACGAGATCCAATCCGTTCTCGCGGGCCATATCAATCGCTACCTGCGTTTCGAGTATTCCGGCTTGCCCACCCTCCGCATCGATCACACGTACCATGGGAACACGGATACGGTCATTTACACGGGGACCATCAAATGTCGGGGCGGATTGCCTGTAGAATCTTCGGCCCATGGACCTCCTAATTGAATCAACTGCTTGGTTAAAAAAATAGAAATGAATCTCTAGACTTTCATCGCTGGTAGGCACGGGCGGGATTGAACCGCCGACCCCTACCGTGTCAAGGTAGTGCTCTCCCACTGAGCTACGTGCCTAAGACAAAATGAAAGAACCAGACGAATGGCGGCGCATCTTAATTACTTCCACGTGGATGTCAACCTGAAATAGCACTAGAGGCTGCAGTACAAAGGCGTGTTTTGTTTCGGGATTCTACCCATACAGAAGCGTTTTTCGATCGTTCCTCTCTTTGACTACGATGTTTCAGCCTCCTGAAAATGCACAAAGAACCTCTGAAAGCTGGTCGAAAAAGACGATGCAATGGGCTCCAGTGGGAGCCTATTGAACCAGCTGATTCCACCGGATTACAAGGGACGAAAACCATCAAAAAACGACACGCTATTTGATGGGGCGAATCATGCCTGCGGCGACACGCTGACCGGCCTGTTCACGAGCGAACCGATTTCGATAGACAAGCTCTCTGATTAGCGAAAGCTCAAAACCGAGGGCACCCAGTAACGCTGTGTATAGCACCAGAGATGGTGCCCCACATACGATTACGAGCAGGAAGAACAGGACATATACATCTCGCTTCACAGCGTATTTCAGAACGGATTGCAGGCGTGCCACAAGTCCGGCCTCAGACGAAGCGGTATCCGTCTCGAAACTCCAATTGAAGTCGCATAGATCTCCCGATCCCATCCGCCGAATATCGCGATACATATAGGCCAGACCTGGGAGTATCAACATAACGGCTATCGCACCCAGGACCAGTGGCCACATCGCGTCATAATAGCGCGCCAGACCAATGCCTGTGGCAAGAATAAAGCTATTATTCACAATGTCGTCCGTGACTGTATCAAACCAGGCACCGGATAGGCTCCCCTGGTCCTTCAGGCGGGCCAACTCTCCGTCCACACAGTCCACAATCGCACCGACCTGTAATAGGAGCGCACCCAGGACGAAACCAGCCGGAGTACCGCTAGCCATAGCCCCAGCCGCCATTAGACCGAGGATTAAGGCCGCTCCAGTCGCATGGTTGGGTCGAATATTACGGTTCGCAATAAGACGGGTAATGCGGAGTGAAATCGGTCGATAGAAAAGAACGGAGATCGCTCCATCCACTTCCATCGGCTTTCTCAACTCATCCAGCAGATGTGTTTTCAGCTCTCTACGTCCGGCTCGATCGGTGGCTTTGCAATAGAACCCTTCCAGCTCCAATTCTCGAACCGGTGCAGCGCCGTCCAGCAATAGCTGGTGGACATCGCCAATGGACGAACATGTTCTCCAATCGCCTGTGGTTTGTAGTAGGTCGACCGGTACAGCGAGGGCAGCGCCGTCCGCCGCAGATAGAGCGTGGCCAGCTTTTCTACATTCCTGGACGAGGTCTTCAACAAATCCCTTTCGAGCGATCAAATTCTGATCCCAGAACAGAACTACACGGGTCCCCGGTTCCGTTTGAACCCCGTTCGTCAACGTATTTTCAACGTTTAGATTCGCACGTTTCGGATAGCCAGATAAGGACGTACGTAGTTCCGCCCCTGGCAGATTTCCGACCACCGTGACACGGCTTCCTTCCGCATTTTCGAGGCGACGCACAACACGGCCAAGGCGCTGAATCCCCAGAATGGACTGGCGGGCTACTGGTGCGTCTTTACGGGATACAAATAATACTGTTTCAAACACGGGGCGACTCATAAATGCATTTCTGCCCGCACGTTTAGCAACAACTGGGCCAACCTTGGCCAAAAAGAATATACCCTTTCATATCAAACACTTATGCGTTTTACGGGTCTAGCCCCATATCCTATAAGCGGGGTACACCTTATCCAGTCTTCTTCCAAACTGGACGAGAGATACTCCGCTCCGACAAGAAGTGGATAAAGATCCTACTACTCGATTTTGATGTCGTCGATGAGGATCGCGCTATCGTAGATACTATCCCCAACATCCGTGGCATATAGGCGAATCGTGACTGGTGGTCCACCAGGTAATCCGGTGCCTACGAGACTCAGTTCAGTCCTCGCCCAGTACTGCATTCGCCAAACTTCCCCCTCCTCAAAGTGCACATCAGACAGCTCGAGTGGGTGTAGGCCCTGGCATTGCAGGCATTGGGCTTGAGGGCAAAGATCATCAACGGCAACATCAACGGTCTTCAGATTTCCTGTGGACGTCTCCATATCAACCTGGAACGTGTCCTGGAACTGCGTTCCGCACCACTCCAGGAACTCCTCGCTATAGAAACGCCACCAAACGGTCATCTTCGTGCGGCCGGCCGGAATGCAGAAAGCTTGCGATAATTCCCCGGTGTCCTTCGTATAACCGAGGCCCGTGGATAAAATACCCATGAACTTACCGGAGACCGGGACAGCGTCGCCTAGTTTCGAAATGATGCGACCATCACCCTGCCGGAACCAACCCGACGAGGAGCCCAACTCGAAAGAGGGGTTGATGAGATCCGAGCGGGATGCATCAAGGTTCTCCGCTCCTACGAGGCGGAAGAACGAATCGGCGTTCTGTGGGTCTGGCAGCTCTAGATGAGCCTGTCCGCTGAGCATGGTTTTTCCTGTCTGCTCGGACGGCCGAATCAACCGGTCGAAGAACTCCGTACCACGGGTCGCCGCGAACTCATTCGAGATATAATTCGAGTATCCAACGATCGTTCGGGCACCGGCCCCAAAGAAGGCTGCAGCCATCGACCCATTCCAGATCGATCGACAAGCACCAAGGTAGACCACACTGGATGGGAACGGAGTGCGTGCATGGTACCGCACAAAGGTGGGTAGTATTCCGTAGCGGTCTGCACCGAAGACTACACGCCCGGCCCGTAGATCGGCTTGCGTGTAATCCACACAGATTCCCTGTGGTTCGCCAAAGGCGAGGGACTGAATGGAGCAGCGGCTTCCAGCGCCACAAGCCTCATCCGATGTACAGGTATTTCCCACCTGCTTATTGAAGGCCTGGCAATCGATCGCCTCACCCGTCCAGATAAGCTCCTGAGAGCCCTTATGGAACCAATTATATTCACTTTTCGATTCGGCACTCAGGTCCCCAAAGTAGGTGTCTCCGTGGGATGTAATCGATACGACGCCGTATTGGGACATCTCCTGAAAACGGTTCAGGTTCGCCGCATTATTTTGCAGAGGCCCATCGACGATATAAGGCGGGCACTCTACCTCGGCGAAGAGCTGAGAGATCGCGTTGTTCTCGTCTTCGGCCGCAAGTTCATTGGCGTAGGGACTCAATAAGAGAGCATTTCGAGTACCCACGTAGACGTTGTTCAACAACGCACCCGAGGTCTGGCTGATCTCGCCATCGTTGGAGCTCTCGGATGGTGCGCCACGATAGCCCTCAGGGCTGAGCGATAAGGCACCCAGTAGACCGGAATGGTATCGAACCCATACGCCGTGACCATTTACCGATACGCCAGACTCTGCGACGTTCGGAGAACCCTGCACGACGGCCAGGGCCTGCTGAACGGCGCCAGACTGACCAGCGGCATCCACCGCACCAATGTACGCGTTTTTCGCCTGCGTATGCAGTTCAACGATCTGCTGACACTCGCTCACCGGAACCGTGTGGAAGACATCCACAGGGAGAATCTCGGAATAGGAGATCACTACGCCCGGACCGTTCTTTACCTGAATACGCACTCGGAAGAACCGGCGACCTGGCAGGTCACCCGACAACTCAAGACGTGCACCATAGATAGCATCACCCGCAATCTCGTCACCGCTGCTTATGTCACCATTATCGGACATCGACACGCCGGCCGACAGCGCGTTCCCGTTGGCGTCTACCTCGATAAGCTCAAGGGAGTTCTCAACATAATTGACGTAGAGATCGGCGTTGATGGCAAAAACCACGTTTACGGTCTGACCCACAAAGAGAACATCGGGTTTCGCGCGTAACGGAGAACCGAATTTGAACCCAGGGTTTACAGTCAGAGCAATCGAGTCGGTCTGGACTTCCGTCCCGCGGACCGCAGTAACCGTAATGAGGTTGTCGCCCACGTTCAATGGGATTGGGCTCGTCTTCCAGAAAGGAAGACCTTCCGCGGTTCCAGTTGCACCTGTTTGGGTCTGCCAGGTGATGGTATCAGGGACACCGGTGACGATTCCCGTAAGGAAGCCTGTTGTTGACGCGAATGTGCCGTATGGGTGTGCCGTAGGAGAGACGATCTTTAGTACCATCTCGGCCGAAGGAATGGACTGCGCCCCCGTGGCATCTACTCCGCTCGCACCATCCGTGCCCTGCGCCGTATCACCCACATTGGTATCCGTATTCGCAGGGATATCGTAGCTCGTACTATCGCCGAAACCGATACTAAAATCGGTACCATTACCCGTGTCCTGGGACGGCGCGCCATCCCCAGATGAGCTGCCGCATGCCAGGGCCGTTGCCAAAACAAATAGAAAGAATATCGACCAAAAAGAAGAAACTCGGATGTTCACGTCGAAAACTCCAAAGAGATAATACGAAGACCCCTATGACGGGCAAAACAGGCCTTTTCATACCGTATTCATAGAAGGCGCGTATCCTAGGAGAACAGCTGGGTATTGACAACTCCAAAAGCTATAGGTCCAGGTTTAACGGGCTTATAACCGTGAGATACATATTTCTGTTAATGAATCCATCGTCCTACGCGAAAAGTGCTATCGTCGGTACAGCTGAACATGTGGCGCATAAGCCAACCTTCTGATACACCTTGAGCTGATAGTTCGTTGGTCGAGGTTCGGGATCGCTATTCGAGAACATATGAAATCATGGCTACCAATCGTTGGTATGTGCATATTCTTTGGCCTCGCCTGTACTGATTTCCGGCCCAGACCAGACGCCCTTTCGAAAGACACATCCCATATCAAGACCTGCAATACGGTCAGCGACTGCGATAGTCTGCGGGGAGATTGCGCAGACCCCTTCTGCGACACACAAGGTATCTGTGCGGTTACGATACCGGACGACCGTTGCCTGGTAGACGGGGCCTGTTTCACCAAACTCGCGCATCCCACAAATAATTCCTGTCTGGAGTGTCGCCCGGGGATTAGTCAACAGACCTTAACGCCTGTCAGCTGCGGACCAGGGGAGATCTGCGATCCGGACACAGGTGCCTGTCTGGGCGACCCCGATGTTCAACCTTCCGATATTTGCGAAGAGATCGCCTGCAACGACACGTTGGACTGTGGTCCCCTGGGGTGCTGTGAGACATCAGACGACTGCAGCGACCTGCCCGGTTCCTGTAGTACCGGGACATGCCTACAAGACCGATGCGAGGAATCGCCGCTTACTGGTGAATGCCGACGTATATTGAGTTCAACATCGGGTTGTGCGAAATCGGCGAAGCCACAAACGTCTTCAGCCTGGTCTACGGAACAGCCCGAAACGGGCAATAATGATCTGTGGCAGTTCTTGACGAACCCTATTCGTGCCCGGTTCCACCAGGATAACGGACAGGTTGGTGAAGAGGCGCTCCTTTTTGGCCCCAACTTCTTTGTCTCTGCCCAATGCTCGTCAGAGCCCATTTGGATTCAAGTGGAGCATGACGGGCAGATAACCGGTGCCGTCCCACATCTCCAGGTTCGCCAGCTCGGAACCCTTGAGTGGGTTGATCTTGGTCAACTCCCTCCCGAAGAGATCAACCAGGTGGTTCGCCCGCTGACGTCATATCAGGTGTCAGACATCCCCGAATTCACCCAGTTCCAACTTGCTCTCCACTCCCAGCTTTCGGTTGTTCCACCAGGTGGTCATGTGACCATATACAACGTGGTCGTGGCCACAGGGAATCCGCCCGCTTTCAATCCGGAGAGTACCAATATCGTCATGCCAGCTTTTACCGCGAGCGAGCATTTCATACCGGTGATCGACCCCGATGGAACCGACACTCTGTTCTTCGAAGATCTAACACCACCGCAGCCCGATGGAACACCACAGCCCTATGTTTTCCAACCCCTGGTCCAGAACGAGAATGGAGATGTGGGTGTAAAGCTCGTCTTCCAGGACCCCATCCCTGGTACCTACACCGTCTATCTCGAAGTGCGAGACGGAGCGAGCCCAGACCGACTTCGCGATCGGATCGAGCTGAATTTCCATGCTGGAGGAGAGGCCTTCTGTGGAAACGCGGTCATCGAAGGAACCGAGGAGTGCGACCTGGGCTCTCCCGAAACGCCCGAGCTCTGTACCAGCTGTGTTGGTACCGAGATCACAATCGACGCTGACGATACAGCGACCTACGATCGACCGGCCCTCAGCCTTCTCGTTGGCGGCCAGAACTCCAGCGCCATCGTAGCCTGGTCCGCAATCGATCAAAACGGAGATTCGGACATCTGGTTCCGACTCATCGATCCCAATACGTTCCTCGTCCACCCCATTAAAGCCGTTACAAGCTCCCTGGATACCCACGGACATATTGCGCCCGCGGTACTCGGCATCACGGACACTGTCTTCGCGGTCGCCTGGGAGTCCACCGATGGCGATCACCCAATCTTAATGCGTATCTACGAAGAGGATGGCAACCCGATACTGGGAGAGGCGGTCTTCAGCCCGTATACGGACACAATCGTCAACGGTGTTCATCGAAAACCACGCATGGCTCGACTGGATGGTAGCACTATCGCTATTGCCTGGATCGACGACTGGACCGACACGCCAGAGGATGGTCAACAAAGCCAGGTTTCAGCCAATATCGTGAGTATCCCAGGCGGATTGTCCGCCCCGCAGGACTCGCTTGTTATCAGCCATACTCCACAAGCCCAGATTACGGCTGTCGATGTCGCAGGCTTGTCTCCAAGTCGTGTTCTATTTGTATGGTCGGAGCTCCTGCCCGACGAGAGCCGTATTCGGTTTGCAGTGAAAGATCTGGCCAACCCGGCGGCTGATATTCAACCTACGCTGGTCGCGACTATCCCGGAGGGCGAGCTGGGCTCACCGACAGCACACTCTCTGCCATCGGGTGAATTTCTGGTTACCTACACGCATCGTTCCGTCGATGGATCCAGTACCGTAGTGAAACGTAAGCTATATAACTCCCTGGGGGCCGCCCTTGGGGTAAGCGTGGGATTGGCACAGGTACAAGGCGAAGTGCTCGGGGGACCCGTCACAAGTCGAAATGGCCTGAGCCAGGTGCTACTCGCCTGGGCATCGAATCATCCCGACGGCGACGGTGTCGATCTGTGGGCCCGCCGCGAACCCTGGTCCGGTGCTACTCTTGCGACGAATTTCTTCACAGATACAGGGGCGGATATCCGACTCAATCTGGAGACGAGTGGAGATCAACTGGGACCAGCCATCGCGGGACTCGGCGATGGCCGCTATGCGATCGTATGGCAAACCGAAGGTTCCGATAGCGTCAGTACAGGAATCTACCTGCGCTTTGCGTTGCCTCACGCTCAGAATAATTAGAGAGATATGAAACTCGAAGGCAAGAACCTCTGGGAGGTCTCCGTATTGCGTGGACTGTACGCCCATGCCAGGATAGTCCTATGAGACAATTCCAATCACACGGTGACGGAACCTTCTCGGCCACGGATCTAGCAGCCCTGGGTGAGAACGTGGTGTTCGAAGACGGCGTCCGTGTCTGGCACCCGGAGACCGTACGTATTGGAACCAATGTCTATCTGGGACACGATGCAATGATCAAAGGCCACCCGTCCGGTCAGATTCTCATTGATGACAACACCTGGATTGGTCAGGGGGTCTTTATCCATGGGGCCGGCGGTATTACCATCGGGCAGAAAGTGGGAGTCGGCCCATACGTAAAAATGCTGACATCCACCCATCAACTGCCAAATCGCGACCTGGCGATACTCGAAGCACCCCTGGAATTCGCCCCGATTTGCATAGAAGATGACGCAGATATCGGCGTGGGTGCCATCCTGCTGCCGGGAGTGACTATCGGACGTGGAGCACAAATAGGTGCTGGTGCAGTCGTCACAAAGGATGTCCCCGCCTACGCTATCGCTGCTGGCAACCCGGCCACTATACTTCGTATGCGAGAGCCCTGACCTACACCGACGGGATCAAATCAGACAGCAACGAAGGATCTCCTCCTCGCCGTAAAACAGCAGCGAGGGTCGTATTCACCATCAGCATAGCGATGGTCATCGGGCCAACCCCACCCGGTACCGGTGTATAGAACGCTGCCCTCTCTTCCAGCCCATCGGGATGCACATCGCCTGTGAGCTTTTTATCTTCCATACGATGAATGCCCACATCAATT
>MDTE01035182.1_pt1 | contig 18028 bp, 23 predicted proteins | sample 811231 | NCBI WGS metagenome assembly MDTE01 (sample SAMN05326651, study PRJNA326480) | marine metagenome | isolation source: seawater | place: Indian Ocean: Red Sea | collected 2010 | reverse complement strand
GGCTCATTATGGACTTTTTGGCCGTGCTGCATGGAACACGCAGAATGATAAGCAATTTTATATTTTTTTTCATTATTATTTACGTAATTTAGCTTCAAATTATTTAACAGAAATTCAGAAATATCTTTTGAAAGCTCAGATATTTTTTTTGCTTTTTTCTTAAATTCTGGATCATCTCTAAAGATAAAACCATAATCTTTAAGTGTTGTTCCGCAACCAGAAGTATTACTTAAAATTGCATCTAAACCATTATTTAAATACTCATCATACCAATAATTAATATTTTCTTTGAAAGACTTGTGCGCTTTTTCTTCTTTACCAAGATGATGATTTAATGAACCACAACACTCTATTTCGTGAATTACCACTACTTCAACAGAATGTCGATTAAGCACTTCTATTGTTGCGTCATTGATCTCGGGCGTTAAAACTCTTTGTACACATCCTGTTAGAAGAGCAACTCTTGAAATAGTTTTTCCTGTGGTAGATTTATAAATTTTTTGGTCTTTAAATCTTTTTTTATTAATTTTTTTTGGAATTAAAGATAAAGAATTTTTAATAAACTTTGGAAATAAAAACTTAAATGGTATTATTATTTTAGTAAAAAAAGTAAGAACTTTAAAGAGCTTAGGACGTGGAAGAACTATAGATAAAGCTTCCCTAAATAATTTTTGAAAAAAAGGTCTTTTGTAAGTTCTCTCAACATGATTTCTTCCATGATCAATTAAATGCATATAATTAACACCTGATGGGCATGTGGTCATACATGCGTAACAAGATAAACATCTATCTATGTGTTTTACTATTTTTTCATTTGCTGGTTTATTATTTTCCAACATATCTTTTATTAAGTATATTCTACCTCTCGGACCATCCAATTCATCACCTAAAACTTTATAAGTTGGACAAGTCGCATTACACATACCGCAATGCACACATTTTCTAATTATCTGCTCGCTTGATTTGTTTTCTGAGTTATCTAGTTGTTTTTTTTCAAATGATGTTTGCATTAAATACCGCTATACATTTTACCAGGGTTTAAAATTCTTTTGGGATCAAAACTTATTTTTAATTTTTCACTTAAGTTATACTTAATTGAGTCAGTTTTAAAAACATCTACACTTGCCTTAAGACCGTCATCTAGTTTAATCATCGTTTGATACCCACCATTATTCTCTATAACTCTATTAAATTCTTTTAATATTTCAGAATTTATTTTTTCCATTTCGATCCAAATTAAATTTCCACCCCAGTCAATAAAATACCTTGTGAAGAATTTTTTCAAGTTATTTATTGTATTTAATGTTTTTGAAGGTGGAATGACAACCCTGATTATATTATTCTGTGAACTATTGAATACTTTTAATTCTTGCGTGTTTTTCCAAAAAATTTTTGATTGGTCGTTTTCTAAGAAATTTACCTCATTATTTAATAACCCTAATTCTTTTTTAAGAGCAATAACTCTCTTATCAATTGATGAAGATACACCTTCGACTCTTATAGCGGTGATAGGACCTTTGTTAGTTAAATCATTTAATGAAAACTGATCCTTAAAATACTCTGGGTAAAAAACTCCACCTGAAACATCTGCTGACGATGAAAGAGATACATTTAAATACTCTAATGATTTTTTAAGCTGAGCGTTATGAATAATTAATGTTTTGATTGAAGAAGGTTTTGGTAAAACCTTAATAGAAATTTCAGAAATAATTGCTAAAGTTCCATATGAGCCAGTTATTATTTTTGATAAATCATAACCTGTCACGTTTTTTACAACTGTCCCACCAGATTTAACTACTTCTCCTCGACCATTAATGACCCTTATACCTAAAACATGATCTCTTGCGCTACCAACTTTAAATCTTCTTGGACCAGAAAAATTTGTAGATATAACACCTCCAATAGTCCCAGGATTATCCGAGCCATCAAATAAATAGCCAAAACTATTCGGTTCAAAAGCTAATTGTTGATTAAATTTATCAAGCGTTTGGTTTATTTCTTTTATAGGCGTGCCTGCTTTTACTTTTATATAAAGTTCTTCAGGCTCATATTTTATTATTCCTGAGTATTCTGATAAATCTAAAACTTTTTCTGACTGAAAATTTCTTCCAATATTTACTTTCGATCCAGATCCAATAACTTCTATGGGTATGTTTTTTAAATGGCAAAATTTTACGAATTCTGCAATTTCTTTTTCAGATTTAGGTTTGAACTTAGATAAACTACTAAAATCTTGGGATGTCTGGAAATTTTGTTTTTCCGTGGTGGACATGAACTCTTCCTTCCTCTGCACATTTTCTTAGAATTGGGTAAACTTTTCCAGGATTTAGAAGAGAATTTGGGTCTAGAGAAAATTTTATCTTTAATTGCTGCTGTATATCAGTGTCATTAAAAGCTTCACACATCAATTCTCTTTTTTCTATTCCTACACCATGTTCTCCTGTCAAAGCTCCGCCAACTTTCACGCAATATTTTAATATTTCTGCACCAAATTCCTCAGTTTTTCTTAAAGATTCTTTGTCATTAGCATCAAACATTATTAGTGGATGAAGGTTTCCATCTCCAGCATGAAAAGCATTAGCTACTGGAAGATTATATTTTTTTGAAAGTCTGCTGATTTCTTTGAGAACTTCCGCTAATTTACTTCTTGGTATCGAACCGTCCATACATAAATAATCAGGTGCTAACACGCCACAAGCTGGAAATGCTGCTTTTCGTCCAGCCCAAAATCTTTTTCTATCGTCCTCTGATTTGCTTAATTTAAAACTTGATGATTTATTTTTTTCACAAATCACTTTTACTTTATCCATGTATTCATCTACTTCACTTTCAGTTCCATCAAATTCAACTATCATCATGGCTTCTGCATCTCTAGGATAACCTGCCTTAACATGATCATCGGTGGCTCTTGTTAAAGCCTTATCCATAATCTCCATACCAGCAGGTATGCAACCGGTGGAGATGATTTCTGAAACGCTGTTTCCAGCATCATCGATTGATTTAAATCCAATTAAAGCAGTTTTTACAGTTTCTGGTTTCCTTAATATTTTTACAGTCACTTCTGTTATAACACCAAGTAGACCCTCTGAGCCTGTCATTAATCCCATAAAATCGTAACCTTCAGAATCCATAGTTTTTCCACCAAAAGTGACGATAGTCCCATCCATCAAGACAACCTGAATTCCTAAAATATTATTTGTTGTTGCACCATATTTTAATGAATGAACTCCACCAGAGTTTTCTGCAACATTTCCGCCAATAGAACAAGCCATTTGGCTAGACGGATCAGGAGCATAATAAAATCCTTTATCTTGAACTGCTTGAGTTATAGCCAAATTAGTCACACAAGGTTGTGCTTTTACACATCTATTAATGTAGTCAACCTCTGTAATTTTATTAAACTTACTCATGCTCATTAATACGCAGTCTTTTAGGGGTAAAGATCCGCCTGACAGTCCGGTTCCTGCACCTCTAGGAACCACTTTTATTTTATTTTGATTGCAAAATTTAAGAATAGAACTAACTTGCTCAATAGTTTCAGGTAAAACTACTACCATCGGCATCTCTCTATAAGCTGTTAAAGCGTCTGTTTCGTAAGGTCTTATTTCGTCTTCATTTGATAAGACATTTTCTTTTTTTATAATAATTTTTTCAATTTCACTTATATAATAATCTTTTTTATCAAGTGTCTTGTTGTCAATTTTTGGCATTTGGAGTTGAGACATAAATTTAGTTTATCCTAACATTTTACCAATTTTTTCTAAAGCCTTGCTGATGTTATCCTGAGATGCAGCAAAACTAAAACGTACAAAATCTGTCGATGTTTTACCAAAAGCTGTACCGGGAACAATAGCCACTCCAGCTTCATGCATAGATTTTTTTGAAAACTCAGATCCACTCATTCCAGTACCACTTACATTTGGAAAAGCATAAAAAGCTCCTCCAGGCATGCTGCAAGTAACACCTGGTAAATCATTCAATAATTTATGTATTAATTTTCTCCTTTGATCAAATTTTTTCATCATATGATGAATAGCGTCATCTGGTCCATCCAGTGCAGCTATACCTGCAAACTGTGATGGCGCATTTACACAAGAGAAGCTATTTATAGCTAATTTTGTCACATGTGGAATTAGTTTTTCTGGCCATACACTCCAACCCATTCTCCAACCTGTCATGGAATAAGCTTTACTCCACCCATCCAAAACGATTAATCTTTCTTGAAGTTCAGGGTAATTAAAAAAAGTTGGCATTTCTTTATTGTCATAAATTTGTCTACTATAAATTTCGTCACTAAGTATCGTAACGTGTGGATGTTTTTTCAAACCTTCGGCTAAAAAATCTACTGCTGGTTTTTCAACAAAGCTTCCCGTTGGATTATTTGGATTGATTAATATTAGAAGTCGTGTCTTATCTGTTATTAATGACAGAATTTTTTCAGGATCAAACTTTAAATCTTTTTCTTTGGTCAAATCATAAGGAACGGCTTTTGCTCCAGTATAATTTATCATTGATTCGTAGATTGGAAATCCAGGTGTTGGGTGTATTATTTCCGCTCCAGACTCGCCGATCATTTGTATAGCGAAATACATAGTCGGTTTTCCGCCTGGCATTATCATAACTCTTTCTGGGTCAATATCTTTTTTGTACAAGCTTTTAATTTTTCTTGATACAGCTTGTCTACATTCAAGAACTCCGTTTGCTAGCACGTAACCGTGGTGACCATCATCAATAGCTTTTTTAGCTGCGTCCATGATGTGTTTAGGTGTAAAAAAATCAGGTTGGCCAAGTCCAAGATGGATCATTTCTTTTCCCTGCGCTTCTAACTTTTTTGCCTCAGCAAGAACGCTAAAGGCTGTTTCAGTTCCTAATCTATCTAAGTTTTTTGCTAATTTCATTTTGGGTTGTATATACTATATAAAGATTTTATCTATATGCAATATTAGCCGTGTTTAGCTCAGAAATTCTCTTTTTACCTAGTAAAATCATATCTCTTGTTATCTCATCCCTCATATTTTTTAACATTTTTTCAACTCCCTTTTGCCCTCCAGCACCTAAAGCAAAAAGGAACCCCTTTCCAAAACTACATGCTGTGGCACCTAGAGACAAAGCTTTTAATACGTGAGTTCCTCTTCTTATACCTCCATCAACTATAATTTCTATTTTTCCTCCGACAGCATTTACTATTTCAGGCAACTGGTCAAATGGAGCTCTCGAGCCATCAAGTTGTCGGCCTCCATGATTTGATAACATTATAGCACTTGCACCAATATCGACTGCTTTTTTTGCATCCTCAACCGACATTACGCCTTTCAATGCAAATGGTCCTCCCCACCTCTTTATACAATACTCTGCATCTTTCCAGCTCATTGCTGGATCATATTGTTCATTAATATATTCCATAACACCTTTTGCTATGGAAGAACCCTTTTTTGTAAAATGTGAGACATTAGCCAGTTCAAATTTTTTATTCAAAAGATAATTTATTGACCACCTAGGGTGTGACGCAAAACTTAATAAACTTTTTAGTGTCAGTTTTGGAGGAGTAGTAAAACCCCATCTGTGATCACGCTCTCTATTTCCTGCAACTACAGTATCAACAGTTAAACATAGGGCTTTAAAGCCTGAACTTTTACACCTATCAATTAAATTATCAGTTAGTGATTGATCTTTATGTATATATAATTGAAATAATTTTGGCCCGCCCGATATATTTGCTATTTCCTCAATTGAAGATGTTGCCATTGTAGACATGCTATAAAATGTGCCAAAATTTTCAGCAGCTCTTGCAGAAGCTTTATCTCCTTCGTGATGATAAAGTCTTTGCATAGCAGTTGGAGATAAAAAAAGTGGCATATCAATTTTAGTACCAAGCACTGTCGTAGATAAATCTGGCTGACCAACGCTTGCTAAAATATTTGGAACTAAATCGCATTTTAAAAAAGACTCGGTATTGCGTTTCAGTGTTGTCTCATCATCTGAGCCACCTGCTATATAGTGGTAAATAGGTGCGGGCAAATTTCTTTTAGCTAGTTTTTGGAAGTCATCAAAATTATAACATTTATCTAATGACATATTAAAATTTTTGAGAAAATGTAATAGATTGATTATCTGTGCCAGGATTTTTACTTCCCCAATCATTATTTGAAATATGACTGTAGGTATAGCCAAGTTTAGAATTCTCAAATATTTCGAAATCTACTTTAATTTCACTTTTAAACTCTAGTGCTGCGCCAAGATCTTTACCATCACCTGCTTCGTAATAGCCAGGGGTAAAACTTGGTTTAAGTTTTATAGGCCCTATTCCGTAATTTGCTTCAACACCAGTGTAAAAATACATAGAATTTTTTCCAGTAATAAAACCACCAGTTATAGGAGATAATTTTCCTAAAAAAGTATCTCTAAATAATTCTGGATTTCTATGTTCTACTCCAAACAAAGAGGTTTGATCATCACCTTCTTTATCAATTACATCAAAAGTCCCTGTGTAAAAAGATAATTCTTTATTAAACTCTTCAGCATTCAAAACATTTAAATGTAAAAGTGCTAAAGTTAAAATTACAAATAGTTTAGTTTTCATATTATAAAAATTACAATTTAATTTCCCAAATGTATAGATCATAAATTAGTTTTTTCTAAGCCTTATTATATTAAATATAATTATTCCTCCAAGAATAAGAATAAAATATGGCACGATCCATAAGAAAGAATTAACGGAATTAAGCTTTGGTCGATATAAAATCCAATCACCATATTTTTCAGTCAAGAAGGAGTATATCTCGTTTTCATTTTTACCCTCTTTAATTAAGTCTTTTACAACAAGCTTAAGAGTTAAGGCAAAATCTGAATTAGACTCAGCAACAGATTGACCTTGGCATACTAAACATCTCAAATTCTTAAATATTTTATTTTCTAAATTTTGGTTATCTGTTAATGCAAAATTAGTTTGGAATAAAAATATCATAATTAATATAAACTTATATTTTTTCATTTATTTTACTCACGATTTCTTTAACATCTTTTTCACTTAGTGGACCAATATATTTTAAGAGTATCTTTAGTTCTTTATTTACCAAAATACTCTCGGGAATTCCATAAATACCAAACATTATAGATTTTTTTCCATCAATATCTAATGCCAAATAAGAGTATGGGTTGCCCATTTCATTCAAATATTTATTTGCTAAAATTTTTTTATCTTTAAAATTTATACCTAAAAGTTTTAAATTTTTATTTTTAGATAATTCTAGTAAATTTTTATGTTCTAATCTGCAAGGGCCGCACCAACTTGCCCAAAAATTTATTAATGTAAAATTATTTTTTTTTAAATCATTATTGGTAATAATTTTTTCTTCAAAAGAAATAAGTTTAAAATTATCCAATTCCTTACCCACCATGTCTCTAGTATCATAAATGTTATTAATTCTGAGAGCTTTAAAAAAAACAAAAAAAATAAAGGCAATTAATAATATGGAAAAATACTTATAATAATTATTCATGTTCTTAAAAAGATTCTCGTTATTCCTCCAAGTGCTATAAGAAAAGCTGAAAACCAAATTATTAGCATAAAGGGTTTATTTTGAAATCTTATATTATAAAACTCTGATTCATCTACCTTACTTATTGTCATGAAATAATCTCTAAGTATATTTGAACTTATCGAGGCTTCGTAAGTAATAGTTTCGGGATTATTATAAATTCTCATCTCTGGATAAGAATTTTTTATAGAATTTTTTTTAAGATTTAGAATTTTAAACTCTGCAATTATCGCCTGGTAATTTTTAAAATTTTTAAGATTTAATCTTTTAAATTCAATTTCGTAGCTATTAAACTTAGCTGTATCACCGACTTTTAGATTAAACTCTCTCTCATAAGTGTAATTTTCACTTAAACCAATAAATAAAAGCAACATACCAAAGCCAAGATGTGAAATTGTTCTAGAGATAGAATGATTTATCTTGGAAGCTTTTAAATGTTTCAAGAAATCAATTACACTATTTAAAATTAGAAAGAGAGAAGATGTGATTATTAGATTTGTCAACATAGTGGGTTTGTCTAAAAGTTTTACAATCAAAAAATTTATTAAAATTGAAAAAAAGAGAATAACAAATATATTTTTAAATTGATTTTTGAGTTTCCCAAAAATTTTGAATTTTGGACCCAGAGCCATCAAAAATAAGAAAGGAATTATAATCGGTATAAGAATACTATTATAATACGGAGGACCAACAGATATTTTGGTATTTATCAAAACTTCGCTAAAAATTGGATAAATTGTACCAATTAATACTGTTACAAGAAAAAAAATCATAAACCAATTATTAATTAAGATAAAGGTCAACTTTGAACTGCTTTCATAAATTTTTTCCTCTTTTGTTTTTTTTAGCAGAACCAAAAGTGAAACTATCACCATGGCTATTAAAAAAGTTAAAATATAAATTCCTCGAGCTGGATCACTTGCAAAAGTATGCACTGAATTTAATATTCCAGATCTTACCAAAAAGGTACCCGTCACACTCAGACTAAATGTTAATAAGCATAAAAAAATTACCCAGTTGTATAAGACTTTTTTTTTCTCTAACAAAATTATTGAGTGCATTAAGGCAGTCATCGCAAACCATGGGAGCAACGAGGCATTTTCCACTGGATCCCAAAACCAAAAACCTCCCCATCCTAATTCGTAATAAGCCCAGACAGATCCAACTAGAATACCTAATGTTTGGAAAATCCAAGTTAATAAGACCCAAAACTTTATAGATTTTGCAAATTCTTCTCCCTTAACTCCGCTTAAAAGAGAAGCTAAAGCTGCCGAAAAGAAAATTGATGATCCAACAAATCCAACATATAGAAGCGGAGGATGGATTGCTAAAGCCGGATCTTGCAAAACAGGATTAAGTCCAAGGCCATCCATTGGGGTTGGGTAAATTAAACTAAAAGGATTGGACGTTAAAAATAAAAAAATTAAAAAACCCAGAATTAAAAAGTTTTGAGCAATAAGAGTATATAACTTAAAATTTTTTTGATGTTTGTAATTCAGAACATAAAATATAAATGAAAATAAAACTAAAATATTGATCCACAATAGCAAACTTCCTTCGTGATTTCCCCACACACCTGATATTTTGTAAAATAATGGTTTAGAACTATGGGAGTTTTGATAAACATTTATCAGTGAAAAATCTGAAACAATGTAAGCGGAAATTAAAGTAAAAAAACTCATCAGAACTAAAGTTACTTGAGATAAAACAAAGGTTCTAATTTTATTTGGGTAAATTAAATTTAAATTTTTAACTTCTTGGAACGAAAAATAAATTATTGTAATCGTTATCACAATACTAAGAAATATTAAACTATTGCCAAAAAAACTAATCATTTTTTTTTAAATCTTTAAGTTCTGGTGGCATATAATTTTCATCGTGTTTTGCTAAAATTTTTTTTGCAATAAAAAAGTTGTTATCTTCTAGTATGCCTTCGGCTATGACTCCCTTTTCTTCAAGAAATAAACTCGGCACGGCACCTTTGTAAACAACATTCACTTCATTTTTAAAATCTGTGATAACAAAATTAATCTTATCTTTATCAATATTAATAGAATCTTTTTTTACCATGCCACCAACTCTAATTATTTTTTTCTTTGAGTTATTATCGTATATTTTTATTTCTGTTGGGGTTTTAAAATATAAAAGATTATTTTTTAAATTATTAAATATTATAAAAAAACTAACAAATGCAATTGATATAAAAATTGTTGTAAAGAATATTTTTTTTTTTACTTTATTTGTAAGCATTTAGAAATGCTTTATGCTGTTTTATTTAAATTAACAAATATTTTTTTTGCGACTTTTGAATTCCTCAAGACACTCTCTCTATCAGTTTCAGATAATTTTTTTAATTCTTTAAAATATTCCTTCTCATACTTTGAAAGAGTTTTTTTTGTCTTGTAATAAAATACAGAACAAGCCACCGTTACAAACGAGAATGATGTCCACACGTAGACCCCATAATTTGCCATTTTCTCTAAAAATTGTATAATCATTTTTTTAAATTCTTTTTCTTTATTCTAATGATTTCTGTTTTATATTTCATTAGAAAAATTATCGCAGAATATATTAATAACAAAAATAGCATTAAAAACAACGGCATGAGCATACTTGAGTGTATTGTTGAGCTTCCAAAAAACTTAATACTTGATGGCTGGTGTAACGTATTCCACCAATCGACTGAATATTTAATGATTGGCAAATTTATTATACCAAGAACTGAAATAATAAATGCTGCCTTATTTGTAAAATCATTATTTTTGTATAATTTAAATACTAAAATTAATCCAAAGTACAAAATCATTAAAAAGATCATTGATGTGAGTCTTGCATCCCAAGCCCAGAAGGATCCCCAGGTAGGTTTTCCCCATACAGATCCTGTTATTATTGCTAAGCAAGTAAATAAAAGTCCAATCGGGGCCAAACAATAAGAGATAATATAAAAGTTTTTAATTTTAAAAATAAAATTTAAAATTGATAAAAAAGCTATTGTGGAAAAAATGCCTAGACTGATCCACGCTGCAGGAACATGCACATACATTATTCGAACATTTTCGCCTTGTAAATAATCTTGTGGAGATAAAACAAGTGCAAATATAAGTCCCATAGCTAGAAAAGCAAAAAATATAGAATTTAAAAATTTTGATATTTTTTCAATCAAAACAAAAATATTACTCGGTGAGAAAAATTTTATCATCATAATTTACTACAACAGAATGATTTTTTTTGGAAGTTGCTATTTCGCCTAACTGAGAATTGAGAGGGAGTAAGAAGTATGAGTAATTCCCAATTAGGCTTGAACTCTTTAAATATAATCCTTCTTCTTGTCAGAGATTTGGAACAAAAATGTTATATTTGTGGCAACTAAATATTGCTCAATTTGACGGTTTTAAATAGCTAGAACCTTTTTTCCCAATAAAGATTTCCTCTATCATAGGGTGTTTTACAGGTTTATTTGAATTGTCTCTTAAAAGATTTTGCTCAGAAACATAAGCTTCATAAGTCACCTCGTTGCTTTCAGCTAATAAGTGATAAAAAGGTTGATCTTTACGAGGTCTCACATCTTTAGGGATGGATTGATACCATTCTTCAGAATTATTAAATTCAAAATCCACATCATATATCACACCTCTAAAGTCAAAATGTCTATGCTTTACAACATCACCGATTGAAAATTTCGCATTATTAACTGCCATTATAATAAGATAGTAATTTTTTAAATAAAATCAACATATAAATTTTTAACTATATTGCTTTTGTGTTACTATTAAACTGTGAATAAGTCATCTATCAAATTTCTAACAGACTTCGGTCCACTATTAATTTTTTTTATAGTTTATAAAAAAAACGGAAATGATTTGAGCATTGCTATTCCGCCATTAATAGTTGCTACACTTATATCTGTTTGTATAGTTTATTTTATTGAAAAAAAAATTCCCTTTGTCCCTTTATTGGGTGCAGTTTTAGTATCAACTTTCGGAGGGCTTACATTATATTTTAAAAATCCGATATTTATTTATATAAAACCAACAATTATAAACATTTTATTTGCAATCATTCTTTTGGTTGGAAGATATATTTTTAACAAAAATTTTCTAAAAGTACTGTTAAATCAAGCTTTTAAAATGGATGAAATAGGTTGGAATAAACTTAATGACAGATGGGCTTATTTTTTTTTATTTTTAGCTTTACTGAATGAGGTCATCTGGAGAACGCAAACAGAAAGTTTTTGGGTAAACTTTAAAGTTTGGGGTATGTTGCCGTTAACCATTATTTTTACTGCGGCTCAATTTCCTTTGCTTAATAAATATAAGTTATGAAACACTTAAAACTAATAATCAATAATGACATAAAGAATAATTCAAATAATTATTTTATTAAAAAAGAGTTGAAATTAATTTTAAATTTATATGCTCAAATGGTTTCACAAGGTTATTGTAAAGATTATGGGCTTTAAATTGGTCCGATGGGTATTTCTTTTGATATTTACAAAAGATCATCTGAAAAACCAATCATAAAAATTCTTAAAAATCTTAAGTATAAGAATATTAATGAAAAATATCTTATTATAGACAGAAACGGGTCAACTATAAAAAAATCAGAAAATTTAAAATCATTAATAGATCAGGTAAACTGGTTTAGATTAAAAATTGTAAGCTAATTATCTTCTTTGGCCAAATAATCTTAGCAACATAATAAATAGATTGATGAAATCCAGGTAAAGTGTGAGAGCGCCCATTACAGCTTTTTTTCCAATCATCTCACCGGAGTCACTCGCAAGATACATGTTTTTAATTTTTTGAGTATCATAAGCTGTCAATCCGACAAATACTAAAACTCCAATTATAGAGATCACAAAATACATCATGCTAGATTTTAAAAATAAATTTACTAAAGAAGCAATTATTATACCAATCAAGCCCATAAATAGAAAAGAACCTAATTTTGTTAAATCTTTTTTTGTAGTGTATCCATAGATACTCATTGCTCCAAAAGTTCCTGATGTAATAAAAAATACTCTAGTTATACTTGTTCCTGTATAAGCAAGAAAAATTGAGGATAATGAAGCTCCCATCAATCCTGCGAAAATCCAAAAAACTGTTTGAGCTTTTGTAGTACTCATTTTAGCAATTCCAAAGCTCATATAAAAAACAACACCAAGTGGTGCTAACATTAAAACCCAGGCAAAACCTGAATTATAAATCGTGTTACCAAGTGATGTTAGGCCTATTATTTCACCATTAGGTCCGCTCACCACAGCCATTTTAAAAAGTAAAAGGGCAATGAAACCAGTAAGTAAAACTCCTGATGCCATATAATTATAAACCTTCAGCATGTAAGATCTTAAACCTTGATCTATGATAGCGTCAGAAAGTGACGATTGAATTGTTGTTTTAGACTTATTTATTTCCATTGGGCTAATATAATAATTTTTTCTATCTTTTCAAGATTGAATTTTCTAAAATGTAACTATTAAAAATCTATGAAATATAAAAAATTAGGAACCACTAATATTGATGTCAGCTTAATTTGCCTAGGAACTATGACTTGGGGAACTCAAAATAACGAAAAAGATGCTTTTGAGCAGATGAATTACTCTTTGGAAAAAGGGGTGAACTTTTTTGACACAGCAGAACTGTATTCTGTACCGCCAAATGCTGAGTCATATGGCAAAACTGAGAAAATGATTGGTAACTGGTTTAAAAAGAGTAAAAATAGACAGAAGATTATATTAGCAACAAAAATTGCTGGACCAGGATGCGGATGGATCAGAGGTGGAAAAAATTGCTTTGATGAAAAAAATATTGGTCTTGCAATCGATGGAAGTCTTAAAAGGTTACAAACTGACTACATTGATCTTTATCAATTGCATTGGCCTGAGAGAACGACCAATTATTTTGGAAAGAGAGAATACGAAATAGATCCTGAAGAGGAGAGTTGGAATGAATTTGAGTCAGTATTAACTGCTCTTGATAAGTTTATTAAATCCGGAAAGATAAGATATATTGGATTATCAAATGAGACGCCCTATGGCTTGTCTAGATTTATTGAATTATCTAAAAGTAAAAATTTGCCAAGAGTTGTTACAGTACAAAATCCTTACAATTTAGTTAATAGAACGTATGAAGTTGGAATGTCTGAAATATCTATTAGGGAAAAATGTGGTTTAATACCTTACTACCCATTAGCTACTGGTTACTTAAGTGGAAAATATAGAAATAATAAAAAGCCAAAAAATTCAAGACAAGCACTTTTTAAGGGATGGGAAAGACACGGAAATCCATTAGCTCTTAAGGCCTATGAAAAATATTTTAAATTAGCAGAAGAATATGATTTAACACCAACTCACCTTGCGCATGCTTTTGTGAATTCTAGGCCATTTGTTACAAGTAATATTATTGGTGCAACCACAATGGAGCAACTAAAAGAAAATATTGATAGTGTAAATATTAATTTAAGTCAGGAAATATTCGATAAAATTAATTTAATTCACAATGGGATACCCAACCCTTCACCTTAATTCAAAGCATTGAATTAAATTATTTTTAGTATTAAAAGAAACTTATGAAAATAAAATATATTTTAATTTCCATTTTAACTATGGCTATAATCTCGATAAACGTTTTTGCAAGCACACCGATTTCAGGGGGCAAATTTAAGAATTGGGAAAGCTTTATGATGCAAACGGAAAAAGGTAAAGTCTGTTTTGCTCAAACAAAACCAGTAAAAAGATCTCCAAAAGTTATTAAAAGAAATGACTCTAGAATTTTCGTTAGCTTTAGACCTGGTGAAAATATTAATGACGAAGTGAGTGTAACTAGTGGGCACAATTATAAGACTTCTTCTGTAACTGCAAAATCAGGAAAAAATAGTTTTTCTTTTTTCTCACAAAATGATTTTGCATGGCTACTAGATGAGAGAGAGGAAAAAAAATTTATAAAAGTGATGAAAAGAGCAACGAATCTTATGATCATTGGTAAAACGACTGATGGAGCTGAAACTACTGATCACTATTCTATGATGGGTTTTACCAAAGCTTATAATGCCGCAAAAAAATCTTGTGCAAAATGAAAAAAATTGTTTTAGCGTATTCTGGAGGTTTAGACACCTCTATAATTTTAAGATGGCTTCAGGAAAATTATAAGGCAGAGGTAATAGCTTATACTGCTGATATTGGACAAGAGATAAATAAAAAAAAAATAATTCAAAATGCAAAAAATCTCGGTGTTAAAAAAATTATAATTGAAGATCTCAAAAATATTTTCGTGAAAGAGTATATTTTTCCAATGCTGAGAGGTCATGCTATGTATGAGGGTTGCTACTTACTTGGAACGTCGATTGCTAGACCACTTATAGCAAAAAGACAAATAGAAATAGCAAAAAAAATGAGGGCGTTTGCTGTTTCTCATGGAGCAACAGGTAAAGGAAATGACCAAATAAGATTTGAATTAGGCTATTCATATTTTGGAAAAAAAATTAAAATTATTGCTCCTTGGAGAGAATGGACGTTAAATTCAAGAACAGATTTAATAAAATATGCAAAAAAAAATAAAATTAGTATTCCAAAGGATAAAAAAGGTGCGCCTCCATATTCTGTAGATGATAATTTATTCCACACATCCACTGAAGGAAAAATTTTAGAAGATCCCAAAAATAGACCTCCAGAAATTATTTTTAATAGAACTAAATCAATAGAAAACTCCCCGTCTAAAGCAACAATTATTAAAATAGGTTTTAAAAACAGCGATCCTGTATCTTTAAATGGAAAAAAATTCAATCCTGAGAAACTTTTAAAAAAGTTAAATGAATTGGGAGGCAAACATGGAGTAGGAAGAGTAGATTTGGTAGAAAACAGATTTTTAGGAATTAAATCTAGAGGCGTTTATGAAACTCCAGGAGGGACGATTTTATATGTTGCTCACAGAGCAATGGAGTCGGTTACATTAGATAAAAAAACCATGCATGAGAAAGAAAGAGTGATGCCTGAATATTCAGAGTTGATTTATAATGGTTACTGGTTTTCAAAAAAAAGAATCAAATTACAGAAAGTAATTGATAAAAAAAGGAAACTAGTTGCAGGTGAGGTAGTTCTTAAAATAATTAAAGGTAATATAATAATTTTATCAAGAAAAACCAATAATAAAGCCTATTCTATAAAAAAAGTATCTTTTGAAGAAAACAAATTTTTTGATAAAAGAAAGGTAGAAAATTTTATTAAATATCATTCTAAAATGTTAAACAAGATATGAATAACACAATAAGAAATGTACAGTTAACTGCAGTAATTTTTGTACTAGCTGCAACAATTATTGCATTTTTTTTAGAAGTTAGAGAAATGTATTTCAATAGAAATATAAGTTTAGCTGACTTGCTATTAATGTTTATTTATATTGAGGTAATTGGATTAGTTAGATCTTACTGGGAAACACAATCTGTTAGGATAATCTATCCTATGATAATTGCTATAACTGCACTAGCAAGATATATAATTTTACAAGATAAAAATGATGATCCATTAACTTTGGTCTATTTGTCTATTGCAATATTAATTATTTCTCTTGCAACTGTGGTAATTCGATTAAGAAATAGTAAAATATTAAAGATAGATCCAAAAAAATCTAAAGATATTTAAAAAATCATTATACTGGAAATATTGTTTTTGATAACTTGCAACTTCCACAGATCTTAAAGCCTAAAATCATTAAATTAGAAATCACATCTTCTTTCTCTTGATTGCACTCTTCACAAACTTTATCTAATCGTATATTCTTTTTTATTACCCAAGCTCTATGGTAAAAATTGTCAACATTTTTTTGTATTAGACTTTTTGCAAATTCTTCGGCTTTAGATTTGCTGAATGGGCCATAAATTTTCTTTGATTTTTCTAATAAAGTCTCGATTCTATTTGGATTTTTATGTGTGCCTTCTATGACAATGTAACTTTCTTCATTCATAACATATAAGTACCATAATAATTATGAAAAAAATATTGTTTATACTTTGCACTTTCTTTTTTTTAACTAAGGCGCAATCTTCTACTGATTACAAGAAAGTTTATTTTGCTGGTGGATGTTTTTGGTGTATGGAGGAAGCGTATGATGAATTTGACGGTGTCATAAGCTCAATTTCAGGCTATTCTGGTGGAAAACTTAAAAATCCAAAATACGAAGATGTTATTTATAAGGATACAGGTCATGTTGAGGCTGTTGAAATAACATACGATCCAAATAAAATTACTTATGAAAGATTATTAGATATTTTTTGGCTCAATATTGATCCTTTTGATGCCGAGGGTCAGTTCTGTGATAAGGGTAAAAGTTATAGATCTGTAATATTCTATGAAAATGAAGAACAAAAAAAAATGATTGAAAAATCCTTTAAGGATTTGGAAAAAAAATTTAACAAGAAAATTGTAACTTTAGTGTGGAAATTCGACGCTTTTTACGTGGCGGAAAATTACCATCAGGATTATTATGAGAAGAATTTTATTCGTTATTTGATGTATAAAAAAAGTTGTGCTCGTGAGGAGACTTTAAGGAAAATATGGAACTAAGAAAAATTTTTTTAACTTTTATATTTTTAATTTTTATTAATACAGTTAAAGCAGAAATGATTGAACCTGCTGAAAATTTAACTGCTTACGACGTAATCAAGATACAATTAAATGCGCTTAAAAATAATGATAAAAATGATAATGGAATTAAGCAAACTTGGTTATTTGCACATCCAAAAAATAAACAGATTACTGGCCCATATCCGAAATTTAGATTAATGCTTTATGATGTCCATTACAGAATTCTTTTAAATCACTTCTCGCATGAAATTAATTTAATAATGAGTAATGAAAATAGGCAAATTTTTGGAGTTAGAATTATAAGTAGTAAAAAAAAACAATTTCTATATGAATGGCACGTAGAAAAAGGTAGTGAAAAGAATTGTAATATGTGTTGGTTTACTTCAGTTGTATCAATGCCAGCTGACCAGGGAAATTCAATATGAAAAGACCGCCTTTTATTATTAGATATTTAATTGTTGGTTCTATTCTAGTTTTTCCGCCTATCTTAAGCACACATTTCGGCACAATCTATTTGGGCAAAGATAATGGTGTATTGTTAGGTTTTTGTGTTGGGATAGTTTGTGTAACATTCGCATGTTGGAAATTATTTATTGATGGTTGGAGGGATGACGAAGACTAATGACGTTTGCAACTTCAAGAGATGAGGCGTTGAGTCTGCTTAATAGTTTTATAGATAATGAGCTATCAAATTATAGCACTAAAAGAAATTTTGATTATGGCCCAGATAATAAATCTAACGTCTCATGTTTATCTCCTTACATCTCTCATAGATTAATAACTGAATATGAAGTCGCAAAGACAGTTTTAGCAAAGTTTCCATATCAAAAAGTTGAAAAATATATACAAGAAATATTTTGGAGAGTTTATTGGAAAGGTTGGTTAGAGCTAAGACCTCAAGTTTGGACTGATT
>MDTE01089642.1_pt1 | contig 18031 bp, 14 predicted proteins | sample 811231 | NCBI WGS metagenome assembly MDTE01 (sample SAMN05326651, study PRJNA326480) | marine metagenome | isolation source: seawater | place: Indian Ocean: Red Sea | collected 2010 | reverse complement strand
CCTCAGGCTATTAAGAGCAGTTTCTAACATCTCTGTAGCCATCTTTGGATTAGCTTTACCTTTTGTTTCCTTCATTATTTGTCCCACCATGAATCGCACTACTGAATCTTTTCCTTCAAGATAGTCAGCTACCGCCTCAGGATTCTGCAAAATCACTGCGTCCACAGTTTTTTCTATTAAACGGGAATCACTTATTTGCGACATTCCCAAAGTATCAGAAATTTCAGTTGGTGCACCACCCTCTAAGACAGTCTTGTCAAAGACCGTCTTGGCCATACTGCTACTAAGTCTTCCCGACTCTACCAAGATCACAATCTCCGCTAGATACTTTGGTGACAGATTTAGAGGCTGTTCATGGTTTTCGTTTTTGAGTCTTGCGAACTCCACGGTTATCCAATTACAGACATTTTTTGAACGACTTGAGAGTTTACCTTGTTCATTAGTTGGGAATTCTTTAATTGTTTGATCAAAGAGCTGTGAGAACTCCAGATTAATGGAAAGTAGACCTGCATCATATTCAGACAGTTGTAGATCACTTAAATATCTCTTCTTTTTGGCAGCAGGAAGTTCTGGAAGCTGGCTGCCCACTTCCTCAACCCATGATCGAGAAATTTTTACAGGAGGAAGATCTGGTTCAGGAAAATATCTATAGTCGGCGGCGTATTCTTTGGTGCGTTGGCTTATCGTGGTTCCCCTCTCGTCAGACCAGCCTCTAGTTTCTTGAATTATGGGTTCACCGTTTTCGATCGCGTTTCTCTGTCTTTCTTCTTCATATTTAAGGGCTCTAAACACTGATCTGAAGCTATTAACATTTTTAATTTCAACTTTCTTGCCCAATTCAGTAGACCCGAAAGGTCGAATACTTATATTAGCGTCACATCTAAAGCTTCCCTCTTCCATATTTGCCGTGCTAGCTCCAATTTGTCGCACGATAGAGTGGAGGGAAGTAAGATAACTATGAGCTTCTTCCGGGCTCCGCATGTCAGGTTCACTTACTATTTCCATTAAAGGTACTCCTGCACGATTAATGTCTAAAAGAGTGTATCCTTCTCCGTGAGATTCTTTTCTGTGGATCAATTTTGCTACGTCTTCTTCCAGATGCACCCTTGTAACGCCTATATCTTTTGCGTTTCCTTCTGTGTCTTGGACAGATAGAACTCCTCTTCCTGCGACAGGTTGATCAAATTGAGAGATTTGGTATCCCTTCATGAGATCCGGGTAGGGATAGTTTTTTCTGTCGAACTTTGTGGTTTCCGATATACCACAGCCGAGTGCAAGACCTGTGAGTATGACTAGTTCTACAGCTTTTTTGTTTACTACTGGCAAAACTCCAGGCATTCCCATGCATACAGGGCATACCCTAGTATTTGGATTTGCGTTTTGGTAGTCAGAGCCGCAACGGCAAAACATCTTGCTTTTTGTCAATAGTTGGGAATGGACTTCGAGCCCTATTACTGTCTCGTAGCGTGTTGTCATTTATCTAACCTAGGTTCAGGAGGTCTGTTTGTTTAATTTAGTAATCCCTTTATTCATACGTGGAAAATGTTATTTGGTTGGATCAACTGAGATTATAAGTCATACTGGTTCAAACGTTTGGACAAATTTCATCCATGTCCCAACCATACTTTCCAATTAAAGGGACAAAGCGGCAGCCGATCAAGCTGCTGATGGATTCGCCTGTAGCATGCTTGGTCACTTTTATTAGGTTTTGTTCAGCCCTGTTACCAACTGGGCATATAAGTGTACCGCCGACCCTTAGCCTGCTGATCAGCGGAGAGGGAAGTCGTTTGGCAGCTGCAGAAACTATAATCACATCAAATTTTTGTGCCTGATCTAGGTGTCCATCGGACGAATGGAATATTTGAACATTCTTAATCGATAGTTCGTTCAGAATTTTTCTTGACATCATGGTCAAGTCCAATATTCTTTCGAACCCTATTACCTCTTTACAGAGCTTGGATAATAAAGCGCAGACATAGCCACTACCTGAACCTACCTCCATCACTGTATCTCTCTGTCTCACTGAAGCTATCTCTAATATTTTTCCAACGAGCGATGGTTGCGAAATTGTTTGGCCATAGCCTATTGGGATGGCTTTGTTTTCTTCTATATCATAGCTATGTCCATGCGGGATGAACTTGAATCTAGGGATTGCCTTCATGGCTTCTATTACACGACTATCTGAGACAACTTCTGTTAGATCGTTCATCCATAATGGTGTTGACATAGTATTTGCAAATTTTTACTAGACTGGCACATATTTGTAAGTGCGCAAAGCTTTGGCCCCTTTATCGGTTAGAGCAGAAGCTTGCTTAGTACTGCCATTCTAACGTAGAGGGCGTTTTCGGATTGTCTGTAAAAAGCTAATCGTGGGTCTTGAACTTCTATCGAGAAATCACCACTTCTCTGCATGGGGTCTAAGACTATAGAATCCTTGTTTAATCTCGACATGAAATTGGCGTCTATTTTCGTTAATAAAGGTGCTCTTGACTGAAGCATTTGATAGTGAGCTATGGTTCGTGGTCCGTTCAAGTACACTACACTTGAGGACGATATTTCATCAAGTTCTGAAATGATGGTTAACTTGAGACCTTTTTCTCTACAAAATTGATCTACGTTTGGAGAAACCTGTCCACTTATTGGTAAAAGTCTCACTTGAATATCTTTAAACAGAGATAAACCTAGTAATAATGCGCTAACATTTCGATGTTCCAATCGGCCTATTACAGTTATTGTAATTCCATCAACACCCCCTAGCTCACGGTTAATGGTGTACAAGTCCGCCATGGATTGAGTTGGATGATCGTTGGAACTCCCCCCATTTATGATAGGAACGTCAGAGGCTTCACATGCCCGGTCGATCACGTTAGCTTCACTTGTTCGCAGAACAACTGCGTCTATGTGCAGGCTTTTTAGAATTGATACGGTATCTTCAATATAGTTAGTGGTGGTTACAGGGAAAAATTGAGAAGCGTCTTCAGTGTGTAGTGGATGGCCGCCAAGCAGTGTGATTGCCCTTTCAAAAGATATTCTTGTAAGAAAACTTGGCTCGTAGAATAGTGAGAACAGGGTTTTACCCTCTAATTGGTTTGTGTTCGTATTTTCTCCCCTAAGTACGTCGCATGCCGGGAAAACACCGTTTTCCAAATAGTCTCTTGATAGTGAAATTGTGTCTTTTAAATGTTTCATAGTTCTGAATTTGGGCTCTCTGTTTAATAGTAACTGTTTATATTTTCCATTACTTCTTGATTTTCTATTAGGTAAATACGTTGAATGTAACAAATTTTTCAGGAGAGAGGTCTACTCGAAGTCCGGCAAATAATGTGGTATGTATTTTGTGTTTGCAACAAATAATCTCACCCGATGGGCTTTCGACCCAAAATAATGTGTCATCACCCCTGAATTCTTTTCTTATAACCTTGCTACTTCCGTTTGGATTGGGAGTCATTGTGAGGTCGTTCGGACGTATGGCGATTTCTACTTCTATGCCGTCTGGATACTCCCCTATCACTCTTATAGGAAGTTGGCCTATCGAGGTTATAGCAAAGTTATTGTCAATTTTTCCTTTTATGAAGTCGCAACCACCACTAAGAACCGCCACATCTTTGGTGTTTGGCCAAAAATATATTTTGTCAGGTGGGTCTACTTGATGGACCGTACCTTTCAACATTATCGCAACCCGGTCTGATATTGAAAAAGCCTCTTCACGGTCATGAGTGACAAATATTGTTGCTGTATCAGTTTCTCTCAAAATGGCTTTAACTTCTTCTCTCACCAAGCTTCTTAGGCCACTATCAAGATTAGAGAAAGGTTCATCCATTAATAATAAATATGGTTGAGTTGCTAATGTCCTCGCAAGAGCTACACGTTGTTGCTGTCCTCCAGATAACTCATTAGGGAACCTATCCTCAAGTTCTGTAATTCGTGTCAAGTTCAAAGCGTCTTTAACACGGGTCGATTTCTGATAAGAGTTTAGTTCTGACAGTCCGAACTCTATATTCTCCTTAACTGTTTTGTGGGGGAACAAAGCAAATTCTTGAAAGACCATGCCAACCCCACGCTTGTGGGGAGGAATCCAGGTTGTTCCGTCAACGAGTATTCGATTGTTCAACGTTATGCTACCTTCATCTGGGGCATCTAGTCCTGCTATAAGTCTCAGCAAGGTGGTTTTCCCACAGCCACTAGGGCCAAGTATGGAGATGATTTCGCCAGGATTTATACTTAAATCTAGTTCAGATATTGCAACAACGGATCCAAATGTTTTTGAAATATTTTGGCAATGAAGAAGTTTGTTTTCCATAGTGTTTTTTAACCTCTGAGACCACTTTTGAACATTGCTAAAGTTAATGGAATTGAAGAAACCAAAAGTAGCGTGAGTGAGGGAATTGCGGCTTTTGTGAAAAAGGCCTCTGAAGAGTATGTCCATATGTCAGTAGTTAGTGTGTGAAAGTCAAGTGGGGACAGCATAAGCACAGCGGGTAATTCCTTCATGGTTACCAAAAAAACGATGGCTAATCCCATTAAAATACTAGGTCTTAGTAAGGGCAAGGTGACTTGCCGGTATGTGTGAAGGGATGATTTCCCTAGAGTTTTTGATGATTCCTCTATTTTGGGACTTATGTGCAGTAATGATGATTTTACTGAACCAAGGCCTGTTGGAAGATAAAGTAGAGTGCAAGCAAAGACCAATAATCCCATAGATTGGTATATCGGAGCTCCTATTCTTGATCCTAAGAAAACCAATGAAAGTGACACGGCGATGCTGGGAAGTGCAAATCCGATAAAACAGGACTTTTCCACAATAGTTGCGAATATGCCGCCGTGTCGGACCACAATAAATGATACGGGTAACACGATTACAATCACACAAATTGATGTCAATGAAGCGAGCATCAGAGAATTTCCTGTGGACTCGAATATGTTGATAATGGATTCCCCTGAGGATAATCCTCTAAAGAGCCAGTAACCTAATATAGAAAACGGGACTCCAAGAGAAAAAATCGTTACTAGTAAGCAGAATATTTGAGAAGGAAGCTGCCATAAGCCAAGGCTCATAACTCTTGGTGTCCTTGAAGCTCCCATTGACGTATTGAAATATTTTTTGTTTCCCCTGATGAATGACTCAAAGTAAACGACGAGTGTTGCCATGACACACAATGAAACTGATAGAAGTGCCGCCGCATTCATGTCAAATGAAGCGCCATATTGGTTATATATAGACCATGTAAAGGTTTTATATCTCATAAGTGACACAGCTCCAAAGTCACTAAGAGTGTAAAGTGAAACTAATAATCCTCCCGATATAATGGCTGGTCTTAACTGAGGTAGAGTAATCTTTATTAAAGTTTGTAGGCGGTTTAATCCCAGAAGTCTCGAAGATTCCTCCTGGGCCGGGTCAAGTTGATTTATTGTGCCCCTCATCGTGAGTAATATATAAGGAAAGTTGAGCAGAGATAAAGTTATTAGAGCGCCAATGAACCCATACAAGCTGGGCATTGTTTCGATGCCCAAAATTGGGTGTAGGGTTTGTTGGAGCAATCCTTTTGGACCCATTGCAGACATCAAAAGGTAAGCGCCAACATAACTGGGGATCACCAATGGTAAGAGGGTAACAACTTCCCAAAAACGTTTGTATTTCAAGTCAAACTTTGTTAGCAGTACAGCAATTGGTACCGCTATCGCTATACAAGTTGCTGTAACTGAAAATGCAAGAATTATAGATCTCCAGAAGATCATCAAAGTGTTTAGTCTAAATAGCCAGGTCCAAGAATCGCCTCCCGCACTGAATGCTTTTAAAATTAGATATCCGAGAGGAATCATGCAGGCAATTGAGACCAATAAACAGGGTATCGCCAACCCAATTGGAACTTTTATGATATTCAAGGGTATTCGGGTGGATGTTGGTTGCACTGGTTTCATCAAAAATGATCCCTAAAATAAGTGATGATTCGCTTGAATATAGTGCTTTGTGTTTAAACTGGTATGTAGACTGGGGAAACAATAAGACATGGTGGGTAAGTATACCCTAACTTATTAACTTAGATGATGCTTACCATATTCATGCCACCTGTTCAGTAAATTACTGAATTTTAGAGTAAAATCATCGTAATTAAAGGGTTACTGAACGGATTTATACATTTAGGCTAGGGAGGTCTCAATTGCTCGAACAATTTAAAGTAAAAGTTGAAGATGAAGTAAGGGTTAAAGAAGATAACCTTCGTGAAGTTGTTGAGGCAGTCTTTAGCAAGATGGGTCTGGAGCCTGAAGATTGCGCACTTGGTGCAGATGTATTGGTGAAAGCGGATATGAGAGGTGTTGATACGCACGGAGTATCAAATATGTTACGTAGCTATGTGACGGGATATGGGAATGGTGAAATAAATCCCCACCCAAACTGGACTATAACTCGGGAAACTCCATCTACCGCCAACATAGATGGGGACAGAGGTCTAGGAATAATAGTTACACCTAAGGCAATGGATATAGCAATTGAAAAGGCGAAGAATGTGGGGATGGGTGTAGTCACTATTCATAACTCGCGTCATTTGGGTATGGCCTCATACCACGCCTTGAAAGCCGTTGAACACGACATGATAGGTATGTGTATGACTTCCTGTCCTCCTAGTGTTTTGCCTACATTTGGGTCAGAGCCTGTATTGGGTACCAATCCGATTGCCATGGCAGCTCCGGCTAACAAGGAGGCTCCTTTCGTTTTTGACGCAGCAATGAGTGCGGTTGCAGGAAATAAATTGGGTTTGGCTAGAAGGAATGAGACGAGATTACTGGGAGGATGGGTCGCAGACAATCAAGGATCGCCGATCATGGAGGAAGTAGATCCTCCGGTTCCTGGCTATGAAGGGTCAGCTTCTTCATATTTGTTACCCGTAGGAGGAACTAGAGAGCTTGGGTCTCATAAAGGTTATGGGATGATGTGTATCGTTGACATACTTGGAGGCATCATGACTGGAGGGGGATATGGTATTAATCCTGGGAGGCCAAATTTTGGGCACTATGTAGCCGCCTACAATATTGAAGCCTTTATGGATACAGTGGAATTCAAAGAAACTATGGACGAATGGATCGGAATGCTCACGGCGTCCAAACCTGCTCCTGGACATGACAGAGTGATGTACCCTGGATTGCCTGAAAAAGAGTCCCATGAAGACAGATCGAAAAATGGAATACCTCTTCATAAAGAGGTTGTAGATTGGTTCAAAGATATATGTGGAGAACTTTCAATTCCATTTAAACTTTTAGGTTAAATGAATAATGAAGCAGGTCGCCCCGTATGATTTCGTTACGGGGTGACCTGGTTGTCTTTTAATAGTCCCTGAACGGATTTGGCATTTCACCAACGGGAACTTCTATAAGAGTTGGAGCCTCAATATTTATCGAGCTAGACAGTTCCTTTTCAAGTGATTCTGGATCACCGTCCTCTATCTTAACTCCTCTTGCACCAAATGCATCAGCCAATTTCATAAAATCAGGATTATGGACGATGGCTCCGTACTCTCGTCCGTCAAACATGTTGACCTGATCCCGCATGACATTACCGAATGCGTTGTCATTGAATACGACTACAATTGCGTTTATGTTGTGGTGCACTGCTGTCGACAGCTCCTGAACGTTGAACATAAATCCACCGTCACCGGATACAGCTACTACGGGCTTATCTGGCCTTGCAACTTTTGCTCCTAGTGCTGTTGGATACGCGAATCCTAAATTCCCATAGTATGACGAAGTTAAATAAGTGCGAGGCTCGTAAACCTCGTATTTATTTCTGCTGTAATAACCAATTTGGGTCATACCCGAAATGAGTATTCCATCATCAGGCATAGCTCTTCTGATTGCTTCAACATACGAATTTTGGGGTTCTATAATGGTGGAAGGATTAAATCTTTCCTCTTTGATTTTTGAGAGCTCTTCTCTTCTACTGTCTCTGGCTTCCATGCGAGTCTGTAAGGCTTCAAGTAGGGACCCTAGACTTTTTTTAGCATCGCCTAATATCCCTTCTGTGTTCGTGTAGTTCCTTCCGATTTCCTCTTCATCTATATCAATCTGCAATACTTTTTGACCTTTTAGGAATTCCGGGTAGGCCATCCTTGTTCCGACTGCGATGATTAAGTCGTGGTCGTCAATGCGGTTTTCGAAGTAAGTGTCATTTTTGAATCTGAAACTCCCTATCGAAAGGTGGCTTCGGTCTGAAATAGCTCCTCTTCCCTCACCTGTGGTGATTACGGGAGCCTGTAAGAATTCCGCAATAGCTGTTAATTCGCTTGAAGCCTCAGCTGATATGACTCCCCCCCCGGCCCAGAATAATGGGTTTTCGGCGGAGGCGATGAGATCTGCTCCATTTTTTATACTTTCAGGATTTCCGCCCGGACGTTCGTATTTTCCTTCCTCAAGTAATTCAATATCTGCCACGTCATAAAGCGTTTCTGGAGGTATTTCTATTTCTACAGGCCGAGGTCTTCCGGTTTTCAGTTGTTCCATAGCTTCATGGACGGCTTCCGGGATGTCTTCTGCCTCTAGAACCAAACGTTGATGCTTCGTAACGGGTTTAATCGTATCCATCTGTCCCTTTATTTCATGAAGCATTCCTCGTTCAACCCCAATCAGATCTCTTTCTACTTGCCCAGCTAAAACTAAGACTGGTGAGGATGCTGAATAGGCTGTACCTATTCCCGCGCTTGCATTTTGTAGTCCGGGCCCAGGTACAACCAAAGCAGTCCCTATGTCACCCCCTGCTCTGGCGTATCCGTCGGCCATGTAGGTTGTTGCTTGTTCATGTCGCGTGTTGATGAACCTTATTCCCGGCTCCTTGGCCAGGCCATCCAAAAGTCCGTAAAGCTGGACACCAGGAAGGCCGAATATGACTCGTACTCCCTCTCTGTATAGTGATTTAGCAAATGCTTCTCCACCCGTCATTTTAGCCATATAAAAGCTCCCTTCTTACTAATTGAAAACTTTGTGGGGTTTATTATTTATTTTTGTATTGATTTATTGCGCTGTCTATAGATACGGTTTTGAGGTTTTGTAATTCATCTCGATGTTGTTCCGACCACTTTTGAGAAGTTTCCAAGTTTGTAAGGGACCCCTGAAATTGTGGCATTACATATCTGGCTAGTAATTCGTAGCTATGCATCACTTCTTCACGAGTACCCCATTCTGTGGCTTGGATCATGAACCCCCCAAATCCACCTGTCTGTTCATTCAATTCATGGATCTTGGATATCAGGTCATCAGGAGTTCCTACACACCACGCACCGTTGTCAACCATGTAATCTACTATTTTGTCCCTTGGACCTTCATAATCGAATGGCATACCCATTGTTTGGTGAAAATAATCGTATTGAAAGGCCGCTGACTTTTCTCGGACTTGGTCCATCGCTTCTTTCTTGCTTTCTGCCAGATGAACGTTTAGGACGACGCGCCAGTCTTTCCTGTCCATGGTATTTCCATACTCCGCTGCCGTTTCCTCTGCTATTTTCCAAAAGTCGCCCAGATTAGTTGAAATGCTCCCACCTCTAACAACACTTACGGAGAGGACACCTAGGCCGTGTTTTCCTGCTGCTACCATTCCTGATGGTGATTGTGCTGCGGCAACTGCAATGGGGAAGTATGGCTGTGTGTATGGCCTTAGGTGTAACATGGCCTCCCTGAGAGTGAACCAGTCTGACTCATACGTAATTGGTTCTGTTTCTGTTAGAAGTCGTTTAATTATGCCAATTGCCTCATCCATTCGGGGTCTCTGTGAGGGAGGATCGATTCCTAGTTGATAGGCATCAGATACCAGTGCACCGGGTCCCACACCCAGCATCACTCTTCCTCTAGTTAGATGGTCTAGCAATACCATCCGGTTTGCAGTCATGAGTGGATGGTGGTAAGGCAGGCTAGCTACACCTGTTCCCAATTTAATGTGTTTTGTTCGCTCTGCTGCCACACCTATGAATACTTCTGGGGAGGATATAGTTTCCCAGCCAGCGCTGTGATGTTCTCCTATCCAGGCTTCGTCAAATCCCAAATAGTCGAGCCATTCTAGGGTTTCAAGATCCCGTTCCAAAGCAAGAGTGGGATTATCTCCTAGCCAGTGAAAAGGCGCCATGAATATACCGAAATTCATTCTTTCTGGTAGTGCCATGCCATCTCCTTTAAATCACTGTTTAGTCTTTGGACTCATGCCTACGCCAGTCGCTAGGCACATCAGTCGATACTATCACTAGTTCAGATTTCTATTCAACGGTTGTGTCTTTAGATATTTCTAAATGCATTCTAGCTAGTTCCAATGCGGTCATGAAGCTGACCCCTTCAAAGGTATTGATGTGGTCTATTAATCTCGCCAGCATTTTTAAACGACCGGGTCTTCCAATAATCCATGGATGCATTGTTAGAACGAAACTTCTTTTTAGTTCGTAGAGTCCTTCAAAAGCGGCAGACCAGGTTTCGAAAACATGTTTGGGAGATGCCATTAGAGTAGTGTTTCCCAAGGCTGGTGAATAGTTGAAAAATGGGTGATCATCCAACTCCCAGTGTATAGGGATTTCAACTAATTCTCCTGATCCAGCTGTGACGTTGTATGGAATATCATCTCCCATAAGACTTGAATCATATTCAAAGTTTCTTTCTTGAAGAAGGTCCAGAGAGTGTTCACTTAGCTCCCAACTTGGAGATCTATATCCTTTAGGAGCCTCACCGATTATGGATTTTATGATTTCTGTACCGCGATCAAGAACTGCTCCTTCCTCCAGCTTGTTTAAAGTTGCTGGTGGTTCATGCATGTAACCATGGTGGCCAATTTCATGTCCCTGTAAATGAATTTGTTTAACTAGATCCACATGTGTTTCCGCTATGTAACCTGGTATGTAAAAAGAGGTTTTTAATTTTTTTGAGCTCAATAAGTTCAGAATTCTGGGAGTGGCGATTGATGGCCCATACTCTCTCATTGACATTAGGCTGGGCAGATGTGCAGTTTGGGGATTGCGATTTATCGCCCCAGATATACCGTCTAAATCAAATCCAAGGACGACTGGGCATTTTATGTTTTTCGACCATTCGACCATTTCTTTATTCCATCGATTCAAGTAATGATTCGATTTCAGTGTATGCACTATCTATGGGCACCATTGTCCCCTCTTCGCTTGTTCTAGACTTTATTTCCACAGCTCCTTGTTGGAGGTTTCTATTACTTACAACTATCCTCACCGGTATTCCAAGTAGGTCCGCGTCATTAAATTTAACGCCAGCACTTTCATGCCTGTCGTCGTACAGTACCTCAAGCCCATTTGCTGAAAGGGTTTCATATAGATTATTAGCCGCCTGAGAAACGTTGTCTTTGTCCGTGTTCAGACCCACTATAAGGACATCATACGGGGAAATATTTCTGGGAAAAACGATACCTTTTTCGTCAGAAAGTTGTTCTATTGCTCCTGCTAAGATGCGTCCGATTCCAATTCCGTAGCAACCCATGACTATTCTTTTGTTTACTCCGTCAGTATCGGAGTACGAGGCATCAAGGGATTCCGAGTAACTAGTGCCTAGCTTAAACACATGCCCTATCTCAATTCCCCTGTAAGTTTCTAGGCTCCCCTCACAATTAGGACATTGGTGCCCTTTTTCTGCTAATGCTATGTCTATTTCAATGTCACTAGTGAAATCCCTAGGAAAGTTAACATGTTTTAGATGATAACCCTCCTTGTTAGCTCCGGCTACGAGGTTATATCCCAATCTTAGGGATGGGTCTGCAATTACACGGAATCCTTCTACGCCAACAGGGGAGGCAGATCCTGATACTAGACCTGCGTCAGAGACTTCTTCCGGGGTAGCGAGCCGTAGATCCGATACTTTTAGGGCATTTTTTAGTTTCACTTCGTTTACTTCAAGGTCACCCCTAATTGCAACGAATATAATCTCATCATCGGCCGAGTAGAAAACAGCTTTTATGGTCTTATGTGTGCTAACACCCATAAAGTTAGAAAGCTCATCGATAGTTTTGATTCCTGGAGTTTCAACCTGTTCCATTGCTTGCTGCGACTCCAACGGATTACTCACTCTTTCGAATTCTGCCTTTTCATCGTTTGCAGCGTAGTCACAAGAATCGCACAACACTATTGTGTCTTCTCCCGATTCTGTAATAAGAATGAATTCCTTGGAATCCTTTCCCCCAATTGCACCACTGTCAGCATCGACAATGACGGTTTTTATTCCACACCGTTCAAAGGTTTTTTTGTAAGATTGCACCATCTTGTCGTAGCTTATGCTTAGCCCGGCTTCGTCAGTGTCGAAGCTATAGGCATCCATCATGTCAAATTCTCGAACCCTAATAAGGCCTCCTCTTGGTCGTGGCTCATCTCTAAACTTGGTTTGGATATGATAGACGGTAACCGGAAGATCCCTATGGCTCTGTACCACGCCTTTTACTGTCTCGGTGATGAGCTCCTCGTTAGTAGGTGGCAGAACGAGTTCTCTTTCTCTACGGTCTTTGAGGCGGATCATATCCGGACCGTAAACTTCATCCCTTCCTGACCTCTGCCATAGTTCGCGGGGCTGAAGTATTCCCAGTTTAAGTTCCTGTGCACCCGCTTTGTCCATTTCCTCCCGAACTATATTTTCAATCTTTCTTATAGTTCTCCATGCGAGCGGTAAATAGCTATACACACCTGTAGCAACTTGATGGATCATTCCAGCTTGTAGCAATAGCTTATGACTCATAAGATCTGCTTCGGATGGGATGTCCCGTAGAGTTCTGCCGAACAAGTTCGACATTTTCATAGTTTATATGTCTCCATTTTATTGACTGGAAGGAGTCTCAGTTTCTGCTTGTTTTATTTCAGCCATCAAGGCTTCTAACATTTCTGATTCGTCCACAATGCGAGATTTGACTCCTTTCCTGAATATTATTGCCCTGCCTGCTCCAGCGGCTATTCCCACATCTGCATCTTTTGCTTCGCCCGGTCCGTTTACCTCACAACCCATCACAGCAACTTTAATTGGGGTTTTGTAGTTTTTTAGAAGGTTATCAACATCGTTAGCTAATTTTCGTACGTCTACATCGGCTCTACCGCAACTAGGACAGGCAACTAATGTCGCTCCTTCCTTTCTTAGTTCCAGCGATTTCAATATTTCAAAACCAGTTAGAATCTCTTTTTCTGGATCATCACTTAGACTAACCCGGATGGTGTCTCCTATCCCCTCATATAAAAGTATTCCCATTCCAATTGCACTACGTATGCTTCCTGACTTCGCAGTGCCAGCCTCGGTGATACCAAGGTGTAAAGGGTAGGGAACTAATTTTGACATTCGTCTATAGGCTTCCACTGTTGTGTCTATGTCAAAGGCTTTAAGGGATATCTTGATGAGATCGTAATCAAGATTTTCCAGTATTCCTATTTCCCATAGTCCTGTGGCCACCATATGGTCGACTGCGGAATATTCTTTTTCCTGGCCTGGTCCTTTAGTTAGATCGTCTACCCCGTCGTTGTGGCGTGATATACCTCTGGTTTTCCCAATTCCGCCCACTGGAGGAAGGCTCCCAAAGTTTACTCCGATTCTTATTGGGACTTGCCTCTCTTTAGCTTTATTAACAACAAGTTCGACTTTCTCTTGATCCCGAATGTTACCGGGATTTAGTCTTAGACAATCGACTCCACTTTCTAAGGACTCTAGGGCAAGCTGATAGTGAAAATGGATGTCAGCTACAACCGGTATATTGGCTAGGCTTTTTATTTGTTTTAGTGCCTTCGCGGCTTCCATGTCTGGGACAGCGCATCGCACAATCTCACATCCGGCGTCTTCAAGTTCAGATATCTGCCTGGCGGTTGCGGAAATATCGCGGGTGTCAGTTTTGGTCATAGACTGCACTGTGATAGGAGAATCTCCCCCTACTTTCACATCGCCGACATTGATTGGTTTTGTTGCTCTTCTTTTGTACACAGACATACTTTGACTCTTTTTATTGTATAAATGTACCGCCACTTATTATCCTCAATACGTCAAAATAGCTCATCACAACTATCAAACCGATTAGTGCCGCGAACCCCGCCATGTGAATTATGCCTTCAATTCGAGGGGATATTCTTTTCCCCCCTCTTACCCATTCGATTAATATAAAGAATAACCTTCCTCCGTCTAGAGCTGGGATGGGTAATATATTAACCAAAGCCAAGCTGATACTAATTAGAGCAGTCAGTTCCAAAACGGGCGTAATACCTATGTTGGCTACTTCTCCAGTTACTTGCGCTATTCCTATTGGTCCGGCAAGTCCAGGATCATCACCACCGCCAATCCATTCAGATAGTCCTACAAAGGTGAATTTTACTGTTTCAACTATCCGAGTCAGCGATTGAGGTAATGCTTTCCACAGTGGGATTTTATCCCTTATCACCTTCGCTCCGGAAGTTCCTATAAGGACTCCCACTGCCCCTTGCGTTAAGGTGTCGCCTATTTCAAGGGAATCGTCATAAGTTTTGGCATCAGCCAGAGTTACTTCAGAACTAGGATCGGTGATGTACTCCACAACAGTTAAATTTGGAGGGGATTTTCTGGGAGTTAAAAGAACTGTCTCTGTATGACTGAAATCAGGTGAACTCGTTAATCCTGACACTGGGGATGAAACATTGCGCCTTAGTGTAAGTGCCGTCTCCTTACCTTTTAAGTTCTGAATTTTTTTTATTAGATCTGCATGGTTTTTAATTCCTTCTCCATTTACCCCCAATATTGCGTCACCTGGTCGAATACCAGCTTCTACCGCAGGCGAATGAGGGGCAACAGATCCAACCATTACAGTTCCAACATGTTTGTCGTGTGGAAGCGCTAATAGAACGGTGAATATGAGTATGGGAATAACCAAATTCATAAGTGGGCCCGCTAATAATACTGCCATTCTGTGCATTACTGGTTGGCGGGCAAAGCTTCTTTGTTCAGATGGATCTTCTTCGCCAACCATTTTTACGAATCCACCTAAGGGGATAATATTGACTGAATAAAGAGTTTCTCCTCTCTTTATCCCCCATATTCTTGGAGGAAATCCAAATCCGAACTCCGTAACCTTAATTCCTAATTTTTTTGCCACAGCAAAGTGGCCCAGCTCATGCACGAAAACAAGGAAAGTGAGGATAGGAATAACTAAAATCCATCCTGGAATCAAAGACATACTAAACCTCCATTCCAGAAATGTCTTTAACTTTGCTTAATCCCCAGTCAAAAGCCTTAACTAGTTGGATTAGGGAAGGATCTTCTTCCGATTCATAGGAGTTCAAAGCTGATTCAATAACTTGAGGAATTTCAGTGAATGAAATCTTTCCGGATAGGAAAGCTTCAACGGCGCCTTCATCCGCTCCACATAATACCGACGGCCAGGTGCCCCCTCTCTTGGCGAAATTTAGAGCCATGTCGAAACAAGGATACCTTTCAGGCTCAAGGTTTTGGAAAGTTAGATTTCTGACGGCTGATGGATCAAACCTTTTGACGGTTGGATTCAATGGCCGTTTTGGGTATAAGAGGGCGTGTTGAATTGGCAATCGCATATCGGGATAGCTCATCTGGGATTTGGATGATCCATCCTGAAATTCCACAATCGAATGAACAATACTTTCAGGATGAATGGTGACATCGATTTGGTCCCAATTCACTCCAAATAGCCATTTGGCCTCAATTACCTCAAAGGCTTTGTTCATCATTGTTGCTGAATCTACTGAAATTTTTGCGCCCATAGACCAGGTAGGGTGTCTTAATGCATCTGAAGGGGATACTTTTTCCATATCCTTTAAAGGAGTGTTTCGAAAAGGCCCTCCTGATGCAGTTATTATAATTTTATGAATGGCTGATTCCTCTCCTCTTATACATTGCCAAACAGCACTAGGCTCACTGTCTATTGGATGTAGAGAAGCTTTGTGTTTGTTGGCATGGTCGATGAGTGACTGCCCAGCCATTATGACTGATTCTTTGTTTGCAATAGCTATGCTTTTGCCATGTTCTATCGCCTCAAAGGTCGGAATGAGCGATGCATATCCAGTTGTAGCGGTGATAAGAATATCCACATCGTTTGCTACAGCCATGTCGTTCATAGAACAAAGCGTTGTTGTGCTAGGGAGAGACTTCTGAAACATTGGAGGATAGGAACTGCAAGATACGACCGCAGGCGAAAATTCACGTACTTGATCGGCCAAGGCTTCATGATTTGAATTCGCTGCTAACCCAATCACATCGAACTTATCTGGATAAGTTCGTATTACGTCTAGAGTTTGAACTCCAACTGAGCCCGTGGAACCTAGTATAGAGAGTCCCTTCAAGTGCCTACCAACTTTGGAAATAAGTAGCTCAAATAATACAAGACAGGTAGGCTTAAAACAATTGAATCTATCCTGTCCAAAGCACCTCCATGACCTGGCATGAACCCTCCAGAGTCTTTTACCCCTGAGATTCTTTTAATAGCCGACTCAGATAGATCACCTATTTGTCCAAGAATCGAAAGAGCAATTCCTATACCTGCAGCAGCCACTAGATCCAGGTTGGGAATCTCTATGAGATACGAGACTGTTACTGCTCCAAAAGTTCCTAGAATAAGGCCCCCAATTGAACCCTCGAGGGTTTTATTTGGGCTTATAGAAGGGAAAAATGGAGTCTTACCTATTGATTTTCCAACTCCATAGGCCCCGCTATCTGTCAAGATTATGGTTACCATGAGGAAGATTAACCACTCTAATCCTTGGGGATTCTCTCTTAAAAGAGGGGCGTGGAATAGTGCTCCACCTATATATGTTGCCGACAGCAAAGTACCTAATAAACCAGTTGTGTGAGTAGTATTCGCCGGTTTGTAGATAATTAACAGAACAAGGGAGGAGATCGAACAACATAGTATTACTAGAGGAATGGAGATATTAACTTCTCCACTCCAATAAGCCAATGCGACTATGACGGATCCTATTGAAGCTGACACCGTTGGATTGGTGTCTATTCCTCTTGCTTTAAGTAGTCGTGATGCCTCAAATGAAGATATAGCAGCCCCAAAAATCATCAAAATCAGAAACCAAACATTTCCCAACAGCATGAATGCCAAGACAATGGGTATAGCTATTGTTGCGCTGAGAAATCTGACTAACATATGTCATTTGAAGAGTAATTCATTTCTCTCATAGTTAACTAATGTGACGCTCACAGGACTAGTTTGAGCGTTCAGGATTTTCCGAATCGGCGGCTTCTTCTCGAAAAGGTCTCGATAACTAATTCCACATCGTCCTCTCCAAAATCTGGCCACAAAACATCTGTAAAGTAATATTCTGAATATGCAGATTGCCATATTAGAAAATTACTCAACCTCATTTCGCCTGCAGTTCTCACTATGATGTCTGGGTCAGGGATTCCATAAGTTGTAAGGTATTTTTCAAATAACCCCTCGTCAATATTCTCAATTTTAATTCCTTGTGAAATTATTTTCCTGACTGCCTGTACAATTTCAGACCTACCTCCATAGCTGAATGCTACCGAAAGGATTATTTTTGAATTGTTTTTGGTGACTTGTTCTGATCTTGAGATCGCCTGAGAGATTTCTTCCGGCAGAGTGCTCTTGTCGCCCAAATGAACGATTTTAACTCCCTGCCTGTGAAGATTCTCAAGCTCGGAGTCTATAGAGTGCAAAAGTAGTTTGAGTATATTTTCAACTTCGCTTTGTGGACGCGCCCAATTTTCAGTTGAAAAAGCGTATAGGGTAACGTATTGTACGCCGTATTCACCAAACTTTGTGACTATCGTTGGAAGGTTACTGGCACCTTGAACATGACCTTCGGTCCTGTCGAGACCTTTTTCCTCGGCCCATCTGCCATTGCCATCCATTATTAGTGCTACGTGTACAGGAATATTGGCCAAATCTATGTCTGACTGGGTTTTTAAAGTCTTGGTATCTTGTTTAGATATCATCAAAATGATCCTACCGAAAAGAGTTAGTAGGGGGTCCTAAACTTCCATGAGTTCTTTCTCTTTATCTGATCTCATGACATCCATTTTAGAGGTAAAGGTGTCTGTTACTTTTTGGAGATTT
>MDTE01020303.1_pt1 | contig 18036 bp, 14 predicted proteins | sample 811231 | NCBI WGS metagenome assembly MDTE01 (sample SAMN05326651, study PRJNA326480) | marine metagenome | isolation source: seawater | place: Indian Ocean: Red Sea | collected 2010 | reverse complement strand
GGATGAATAAACCCGATCATGCCTGATAGTCCTGGTCGGGATTCTTGGTCTATCATCGTTAGTCCTGCTTCGTCTAATCGGTTTAGCTGCTCGTTGACGTCTTGGACCTCAAAAGAGATATGGTGAATACCCTCGCCACGCCGCTCAATAAATCTTGCCACGCCACTTGTGGCAGTAGTGGGCTCGATTAACTCTAAGTTTGAATGTCCTATGGAGAGCAGAACTGCACGGACCTCCTGATCTTCGATTATTTCTACAGGTCCAGATATTGCTCCGAAGGTGGTCTCATAGAATTTAATTGAGGCGTCCAAATCTTTAACTGCTATCGCCGTGTGGTGAATGTTTCTTGTTTCGCATATTGATTTAGAATCCATGGAATCTCTCCCTTGTATTGTGATCGGTGGTTCTAGAAAAACGAATATTGTTGCTGTTCGCCAAAGACGTCGCGCAATACATCACACATTTCTCCGAGAGATGCATATGCTTCAGCACATGCGATGAGTGCCGGAACGGTATTGCTGGTGCCTGAAGCCACCTCGTGAAGCTGGCGTAAAGTCGCCAGTACCTGTGTGCTATCACGCTCAATTTTTATGCGTTCAAGTTTTGCAATTTGTGTTGCTTGCTCTTCAGCGTGAATTTTTAATAGATTCCCTATTTGGGCACTATCAGATTGAAATTGATTGACCCCGACAACAATACGATCGCCTGTCTCGACTGCCTTTTGATGAAGCCACGCACTTTCATTGATCGCTTGAACTTGTAGTCCATTCTCAAGTCCTTGTAAGGCTCCTCCAGCAGACAGTATCGTTTCTATTAGTCCTTCAGCAGCTTGCTCGATTTCATCTGTGAGAGACTCAACATAGTATGAACCGGCGAGCGGATCGACGGTATCTGCTACACCACTTTCGTGAGCCAATATTTGCTGGGTGCGCAGAGAGAGCAAGACAGATTCCTCCGAAGGCAAAGCTAATGCTTCATCTTTAGAGTTCACATGGAGAGATTGAGTACCACCTAGAATTCCTGCAAGAGCCTGAATAGTTGTGCGAACCACGTTATTGTCAGGCTGCTGCGCTGTTAATGTAACTCCTGCGGTTTGGGTATGAAAACGTAGCATCATCGATCTGGGATTCTCTGCATTGAATCTGTCTTTCATTATTCTTGCCCAAATTCTTCGAGCAGCTCTGTATTTGGCCACTTCTTCAAATAGGTTATTGTGGGCCACGAAGAAGAAGGATAGTCGAGGAGCGAATGAATCTATGGTGAGACCCGTATCCAATGCAGCTTCTATATATGCAATGGCATTTGTAAATGTGAATGCTAACTCTTGCACGGCGTTGGCACCAGCTTCTCGCATGTGATAGCCACTGATGCTAATAGTGTTCCATTGAGGGACATGTTCACTACAGTATTCAAATACGTCTGTTATGAGGCGAAGAGAGGGAGTGGGGGGGTAAATATAGGTACCTCTGGCTATATATTCTTTCAGGATGTCATTCTGTAGAGTACCCCCGACTGACTGGAAAGGTATATCTTGTTTTTTTGCGACAGAGAGATACATAGCAAGAAGTATAGAGGCAGTGGCATTTATGGTCATGGAAGTCGTGACCTTATCTAAGGGGATTTTGTCGAATAGGGTTTCCATATCATCTAAGGTATCTATAGGCACCCCAACTTTTCCTACTTCTCCTTTAGCCAAATCGTGGTCCGAGTCGAATCCGTTTTGCGTTGGCAGATCAAATGCGACAGATAAGCCAGTTTGTCCTTGATCCAACAGGTAACGGAATCTCTGATTGGTTTCCGCCGCGGATGCGTATCCAGAATATTGACGCATCGTCCACAATCTGCCTCGGTACATGTTTGGTTGTACGCCGCGGGTGAATGGGTATTCTCCAGGGTAGCCCAATTTTTCTTGGTATTTGAAATTTGGGCTATCTTCTGGGGTGTAAACAGTTTGGGTTTCTATATCTGATTCAGTGATGAATTTAGATTTTCTTTCATTACTGCGTTGGGTGGCCGGTCCAAGGACTGCGGCCTCCCAATCTGATCTATTTTGGCTCATGATATTGGCCCCTTCTGTCTGAGTTACTTTATGAAGCGGATTTTTAGGATGTTATTCTACAGCCGATATGTATTCTCCTCAACGTTGAATTGAGTTACCTGGATTTTTTAGTAAACTTATGAGTCGTTATAAGGTAAAATAACCAGTAGCGATAGAGCATGAAAGGATAAGTCGTGGCTAACACATCTCCTCAGGAAGATTTTCTAGTTGACTCCAGTTTAAGGCCGAAACGCCTTGAGGATTATCAAGGACAGGAGCGGGTCAAAGAAAATCTGGACATAGCCATAAAGGCGGCAAAGTCAAGAGGTGAACCATTGGATCATATACTCTTGTATGGGCCACCTGGGTTAGGGAAGACCACTTTGGCTAGCATCTTGGCAGTTGAAATGGGAGTGAACCTTAGAATCACCTCTGGACCAGCCATTGGTCACCCGGGGAATATCGCTTCCATAGTCACGAATCTCCGTCCCGATGACGTATTGTTTATCGATGAAATACATAGACTGCACCCTGCGGTTGAAGAGGTCCTATATTCCGTGATGGAAGATTTCACTCTTGCGTGGACAGTAGGTAAGGGGGTAAAGGCGCAGAGTCTTAATTTGAAAGTCGCACCATTCACGTTGATCGGCGCGACTACAAGATTTGCTATGATTAGTGCTCCTATGAGGGATAGATTTGGGTCTGTTTATCGTTTGGATTTCTACAGTGAGGCTGCTCTTGTAGGGCTGTTGAGACGCTCTGCCCAAATTCTAAATATTCCTTCTGAAGATCAGGGATTATTGGAAATAGCAAAAAGATCTAGAGGAACTCCACGCATAGCTAATCGCCTCCTGAGACGGGTGCGGGATTATGCAACAGTTTCTGGTGATGGTGTTGTTTCAGTTGCTGCCAGCAATAATGCACTTGCACTTATGGATATTGATCAGAGGGGACTAGACGATACCGATCACAAGATATTGCTATCAATTATAGAAAAGTTCGGTGGCGGTCCGGTAGGTCTCGATACTATAGCAGCGTCAATCAGTGAAGAATCCGATACAGTTATGGACGTTTATGAACCGTATCTGCTCCAATTGGGATTTCTAGAAAGGACACCGCGCGGACGAGTGGCCACTAGGAATGCATATATCCATCTCGGCAAAGGCAACGAAATTCCTGAAGATGATCTGCAGGCGCAGTTGTTATAGGACCCGGATCAACTGAATAATGGTCTCTGGATTTTAGTCTAAGTCAAGAGACAGCTGATTTACGTCATCGATGTCGTCGTTTTCATCATCTTCTGAAGTGTCGTCGGAATCGTCCATGAATTCTTCTTCAGAATCTGTTATCGTGAGGTTTTCCTCTTCATCAACGGACGTACTTTTCTTCTTCCCTGAGGACTTCTGGCTTCTTGGCGTAGAAGGTGAGTCAGGGTTATTATCAGTTTGGTTGATTTCTTGACTTGGCTCGGATACAAATGCGACGGAAATCACTTTATCTCGGGGAGATGGTCTCCACAGTATGACACCTTGAGTAGCCCTACCTAAAGTCGGAATTTCATGTGTGTCGAGCCGGATTACTTGTGCCTGAGCAGAACCTACCATGATTTCTTTCTCTTCTCCACTCATGATCCGCACGGCAGCTAGTGGACCAGTCTTGGCGTTTACCGCAAACGCACGGATTCCTTGACCACCTCGGTTATGGGTTGGAAAGGCCTTCAATTTGGTTAGTTTGCCGAATCCGTTTTCGCTCAAGAGCAATAGACTGCCTTCTGGCAATACAACATCCATACTTACAAGTTCATCACTCGGTTTTAGCCGGATTCCACGGATACTTCCTGCTGTCCGTGATCTCAAGGGGAGTGAGTCAATTCTGAACCGCAGCGCTTGTCCGTTGCTACTCACCATTAGAGCATCCTGATCAGCGGTAGCATATTGCGCGGCGACAAGTTCGTCGTTGGCCTTAATTTTCATTGCGATTAATCCGGATTTCCGAATATTTTGCAAATTGCTTAGTGGCATTCTCTTGATTTGGCCTTTTCTGGTAGCCAGCAGCACATTACCAGCTTCACTCAATGAGGAAACCGCGAGAAGGGCCTGAACACGTTCTTGCCCACTCATGGCTATAAGGTTAACTAGTGGTACTCCCCTTGTAGTGCGGGATACATCAGGGGGCAGATCAAATGCCCTGAGGGCGTAGACGCGTCCAAGGTTAGTAAAGAACAATAGGGTATCATGGGTATCCGCAACGATTAACTGCTCAACAATATCATCGTCACGGGTTGTCATGCCCCTGACTCCTTTGCCGCCACGCCTTTGCTGATGGTAGGTATCTCCGGGGATCCTTTTGATGTATTGGCGTCGACTGAGCGTAACGACAATTTGCTGATGTATTTCCAGGTCTTCTCGGGTTTGTTCAATTGGCCCGTCTACTATTTTCGTTCGTCGCTTGTCTGCGAACTGTTTCTTAAGGGCAGCGGTTTCCTCAGATACTGTTTCCAGAACTTTTTGTTGACTAGCTAACAAAGCTTCCAGATCCTGTATCGTTTTAACAAGTTCTGTGTGCTCATCGATTATTCTCTGGCTTTCAAGAGCCGCTAGGCGGCGGAGTTGCATGTCTAGGATGCCTTGGGCCTGTTCTCTGCTTAGGTTTAATGATGTCATCAGGCTTTCCCGTGCGGCATCAGCGTCAGCGGCATTTCGTATCAGAGATATTACTGTGTCAATATCTTGCAGGGCAATGAGTAACCCCTCAAGCAAATGGGCTCGCTCACGTGCTCGCGATAGCTGATATTCTGATCTCCTTCTAATAACATCTACGCGAAAGTCAATGTAGTGTTGTAGTGCCTGTTTCATCGTCAAGATTTGTGGCTGACCATCTACAAGTGCGATCATGTTGATATGAAAAGCCGATTGCATTGCAGTATGCTTATAGAGATTACTGATGACCTTTTGTGGTTGTGCATCTCTTCTTAGTTCAACCACTATTCTCATACCGTCGCGATCGGATTCATCTCTTATTTCAGAGGCGCCTTCAAGCCTTCTGTCTTTGATCAGTCCAGCAATTCGAGACACTAGATCGGCCTTATTAACTTGATATGGCAATTCACTTACCACAACCGCGTACCTATTGTTGCGAAGTTCTTCAATTGTAGCCGTTGCTCGAACGACCACTTTTCCGCGGCCTGTTGCATAGGCGCTTCTTATACCTTCACGTCCACCAACAATAGATCCGCTAGTAGGAAAATCTGGTCCCTTAACATACTTCAGTAGTTCCTCTGTTGTAGCTGTAGGGTTTTTTATCAAGTAGTCGATACCGGAACAAACCTCTCCGAGGTTATGAGGAGGTATGTTCGTCGCCATTCCAACTGCGATGCCTGATGCCCCATTAACGAGGAGATTGGGGATCCGTGACGGCAAAACCGTTGGTTCTTGCATCGAATTATCGAAGTTCCCAGCGAATGGCACAGTATCCTGATCAATATCGGTAATTAGCTGCATTGCTATAGTTCTGAGGCGTGCTTCTGTATAGCGCATGGCAGCGGCAGGGTCATTGTCAATACTGCCAAAATTACCCTGTCCATCAACTAGTGGGTAGCGTAAACTCCAGTCTTGAGCTAATCGAACCATTGCCTCGTAGACGGGAGCGTCCCCGTGTGGGTGGTATTTCCCCATAACCTCACCCACGATACGAGCACTTTTCCGGTATTGAGAGTTGGGGCCAATGCCCATTTCCTGCATTGCGTGGAGGATGCGTCGCTGTACAGGCTTTAGTCCGTCTCGAACATCAGGTAAAGCTCTAGATACAATTACGCTCATTGCGTAATCAAGATACGAATTTCGCATCTCTTCTTCGATGTTTACCGGAAGTATATTCCCTGCTCTTCCGACCATATTCTAATCACCCCTATTCGGTGGGTTGTATATGGGCAATGAAAATGGACCCCACAATTCAATGCACATCCCTATTTTACTTTAATCAATGCAGAAGCACAACTTGTTTGGAGCCAATGATTTGATAACACAACATGTGGTATTTATGGGTAGTGCTTTAATTTTTACAAAGAAAAGAGAAAGTTATGCAGTAAAGCAGGATGTTGATTCATGTGGTACTAGCATTTTACTCAGATCTTTCTATGAGAGCGTCAAAGAGCAAGCCCCAATTGGAGGGAACTTCATTTTCTCGTTCTGGATGGCATTGCACACCGATAACCCACTGGTGTTGGGGACTTTCAAGCCCCTCTATAATCCCATCGTCTATCCCATATGCGGTAGCGAGTAAGCTAGGGGCCTTGCAGCTTTCTATAACACCTTGATGGTGTATGCTGTTGACTCGGACAAAACCTGCAGAACCAGTTATAGCAGCGAGTTTACTACCAGGGCTTACGAAAATGCGATGTGAGCTAGGCACCATGCGCCCTTCTTCGTTAGGTACCGTCCTGTGGTTCGGGAGATCTTGGACTAGCTTCCCTCCCATAACCACGTTGAGCGCTTGCATTCCTCTACATATGGCTAGAATTGGTATGTCGTGTGATAGGCCTTCTCTGAGTAATGGAATCTCAATGGCATCCCGTTCTTTGCTGAGCTGTAGACCCGCATTAGGATCAGGTTGCTCATTGTATTCACTGGGGTCAATATCCTCACCTCCGGTCAGCATGAGTCCTCCTATGGAGTTTAAAACGGAGGATACATTCAATGGGGAGCCATCAGGTGTGATAAGCATAGTAGACCCACCTCTTTTTTCAACACTTTCTATGTATCTCCGCGCCGCCCGCTCATTGGAAGCAATGATTCCGATTGTTGACATCAAATTTTCCTTTCTAGGTTCGCTATGTCATACAAGATACCAGTAGGTACATGTGATTCGAATAGTAAAATCCAGAATATCATTATAAGGTTTATTTCAGATTGATAGTGCTCGACATAGTGTTTGAAACCGAGCAACGCATTAGTGACTGGGAGATTTGTCATCCAATTTTGTTGTTTTGATGCGGCGATATCGCAAGCGGATTAAGTCGCGGAGCATTATGACTGGATCAATGATCGGACGAACTCTGCTTTCTCCGATATGAACCCAATCGATGGGGACTTCGACAATTCTCAATCCTTGTTGCTTTACCGACATTAAGAGTTCTACGTCGAATGCGAAGCCATCTATTTGAAGAGTCTCCAGGATGGGTTTAATAGTGGAAGCACGCAAGCATTTGAACCCACATTGGGTATCTGAAATACCACCAATAGCGATTAATTGTACTAATTTATTGAAAATGCGTCCCTGTACCGTGCGATTAATGGGCTCCATGAATTTTCGTGATCCAGGGACGTTTCTTGATCCGATTGCGATGTCGAAATTGTCTAGATTAGGGGGGACAAATCGTATTAATTGATTAACAGGCATTGACATGTCTGCATCAAAAAGGAATATGTAGTCGCCTACAGCTCTAGTGATTCCGTTTTTGAGAGCCTTTCCTTTGCCAGCGTGACCGCAGACAATAAGTCTAGCACCCGGCATATTAGCAGTGACAGATGCGACTATTTCACGTGTGGAATCTGTGCTGCCGTCATCTGAGATTATCAATTCCCACTCAAATTGCTGACCTCTTAGGAAATTATTGAGCGAGACTATTGTTTTTTCTATTCTGTTTGCTTCGTTGTAGGTTGGGATTATGATGGAAAGAAGGGGAGTCATAATATTGACGCTCCGTCCTATACATTATCGTCCGGACAATAAAATTTGGTCACTCTAACGAGATTTGATGCATACTCTGGCTAACTTACTACGGTGCGCACGATCTATCCGGTGATATGGATTCGCTGCGTATTGATGATGGAGACCTAGCAGCACCTCTGGATCAACCTGTAGCACAAGTGTTATTGGGTATCATTTTAGCTATCAAGTTCAAAGGCTGCGTGCAGCGCTGCTACAGCTACGGCAACTTCATCTTTGCTAATAATACAGGTTATTCGGATTTCCGAAGTCGTAATCATTTCAATGTTGACTTTTGACTCGTATAGGCATTGGAACATCCTAGATGCATATCCTGGGGAATTTTGCATTCCTGTTCCGACTATGGTTACTTTTGCAAGATCACTGTCGCTTACGATTCCGCGAGCATTAATTTGCTTTCCCACACTGTTCACGGTTTCCAGTGCCCGCTCTAAGTCTGCCTCAGCTATTGTAAAGCTAAGATCAGTTAGGTTGTTTTCGCTTGCATTTTGCACAATGACGTCGACACTTATGCCGTTGTCGGCTAAGGGATCAAATATTTTGGCTGCTATCCCTGGTTGGTCTGCTACACCCAATATAGTTACTCGTGCAATATCCAGATCTGACGCGATACCGCGGACTTTATTTCGAAGTTCCACCTTGGTTCCTCCATGTATTAATGTGCCAGGTGCATTCCCGAACGAAGATGCAACGAGGATGGGCATACTATATACGGCCCCCAGTTCAATTGATCTAGGGTGCATTTTTGCCCCGTAGCTGGCGAATTCGAGCATTTCTTCATATATTATTTCATCCATTTTTTGCGCATTTGGAACTATGCGAGGGTCGGCTGTGTATATACCGTCAACATCGGTATATATCTCGCAACGGTCTGCATTAAGGCTGACGGCCAATGCCACCGCAGTGGTGTCGGATCCTCCCCGCCCTAATGTGGTGATTTCCGACTCTTCAGTAATGCCTTGGAACCCAGCAACTACTACAACTTTGCCATTTTCGAGCTCTTGTTGGATTCTATTTGAGTCAATACTTGATATGCGCGCCTTCCCAAAGGTTTCATCAGTTTGTATTCCTGCCTGTGCTCCTGTCAAACTTATAGCTGGAACCCCCAATTCATTTAGGCATATAGACATTAAGCTAGCAGTAACAATTTCGCCTGTAGATAAAAGTGAGTCTAGTTCTCGCGCTTCAGGCACGTCAGAAATTTGATTTGCAAGTGCAAGCAACTCATTGGTGGTTTTTCCCATCGCAGAGACTACGATAGCCATCTTGGTCCCATTTTTGCTGGCAAGTGCTATTCTTTCAGCAATTTCGCGTATGTGATCAGTATCGGCTACTGATGAACCCCCATATTTTTGTACGATAGTTGTCATATTTATCCTAGATAATAGGTTGTGATTTCAGCCGTTTCCTATAACTTGGTATCCGCGTACCGCAGGCCTCAATATCCGAATATCTCCGCCCACACCGAATCTAGTTGCGGCATCGCTCATTTCATAACCTATAGTCATTTGTCTTTCCTCGGTAATTGCCATAACGGTTGGTCCGGCTCCTGATAGGAATGCTCCAAATGCACCAGCATTGAGGGCAGCTTGGATAGTAGCAGAAAGAGCAGGAAACTGCTTTGCGCGAGCTTGTTGGTGTAGCGCGTCTTGTGTGGCAATTCGCAGGTGTGAGAAATCCCCGGTATTTAATGCGTTCACAAGTAAGGCAGCACGAGACAGGTTGTAAATGGCTGCGTTACGGGAAACTGACGGTTCAAGCACGGTGCGACTTTCTGTGGTTTTGCTGAGGAAATCAGGAATAAAGGCAACTAACGATAATGATCTCGGAAATCGAATTCTAGAGGCTAGCACATTTCCATTATCGGTTACAGCGAGTTGGCAACCTCCTAGAAGAGCTGGGGTCACATTATCAGGGTGCCCTTCAATCGAAGTTGCTATGTTGAGCAGATGGTTTCTTGAAAATGGCTTTCCAGTCATTTCATTTGCAGCTACCAGGCCTGCGACTATTGCAGCAGAACTGCTTCCAAGACCTCGAGCTAGAGGTATATTGTTAGTACAGGTAACTTTGAGAGGGGGCATTTCAAGGCGTGCTTCAGAGAATATTGTCTCCATGGCGCGTAGGATTACGTTATCGCTCGATGGCGTGATTAAATCTTCCCCTTCACCCCTCAGTTCAAAACCGGGAGACCCCAGTTCTACTGTTATTGAGCAGCGAAGTTCTAAAGCCAACCCAATCGCGTCAAATCCTGATCCGAGGTTGGCTGTGCTAGCTGGAACTGTGACGGTAACTTTGTTCTGATACATGTGCTTCAGGTAAGTATACGAGCCTTTGCAATTTATCTGCAATGCGATGACTAATCGCACGGTACTATAACGTAAGGTTATTTTATCAGCAGCGAATTCGTTTAAGAATCAGATGAACAAAATTCCCTATTTCCAAAGGTATGTCATAGCAGTGAGTTTTCTGGTATTGTTTTTATCATAGGATAGATTGAAACGGGGTGTAGCGCAGCGGTAGCGCGCTTCGTTCGGGACGAAGAGGTCGCCAGTTCGATCCTGGCCACCCCGACCATTAGTCAAAATAGGGCTATGGTAGTCGTATGGATTCCTTTCTGATCAAGACTCTGACTTTTGAGAAATGACTGATATGTACGAAAATCATCGATACTTAGGCAATGCTACAACGTTTATTCCTGACTCCATAGGTAACCCAGGCAGTCGCTATTTTTATATAGATGTAGGCTCTGAACAAGGTGATGTCCGGATGTGGTTGGAGAAAGAACAGTTGCTGCAGGTAGGTGCCTACTTGAAACAAAGCTTAAAAGGTTCGTTGAGTTCTCCTGAGGAATGGGGCCCCCTGACAACTGCAGACATAGATTCCTCTATCGCAGAACGGTGGGAATTGTATCTAGTCAGTATGACTGCAGGATTTGACCGCCGGGAATCGCAATTTTCTATCATAGTAGAAGGCATGGATGTTGCGAGCGAAGTGACTCTATGGTTTTCGTTTAATGTAGAGCAGGATCAGATAGATAACTGTGCAGATGTTGCCTTCGATGTATGTGCTGCTGGAAGACCGCGGTGCATACTTTGCGGCAGCCCCATAGAGCCTGATTCTGACCATGTTTGTGCTCGGTATAACGGGCATTTCCCGGGAGTTGCTTGGGAGTCTTCAGAGTAGTGGGAGTCGATGTCATCGAGTAATAATTCTTTATCTCATCTTGAAACTGGAACGATTAGCGAGTGCGTTCCTATGTTGTCGGGCTCCAATAATGCTTTTCAGGTGACCATTGTCGATAGCGCTGACCAGATTTGTTATGGCATATATAAACCCCAACGGGGGGAGCGGCCATTATGGGATTTTCCAGATGGTTCCCTATACAAGAGAGAAAGGGCCGCTTATCTGTTATCTCTGGTTGCACAATGGGAATTCATTCCGAAGACTGTTATTAGGCATGGCCCATATGGAATCGGTTCTGTGCAGCAAATGATTGCTTTTCAATCTTCTCGCGGATATTTTGATCTTGATTCAGCTCATATTGATCAATTGTGGCCTATAGCTATTTTTGATCTTGTGACAAATAATGCCGACAGAAAGGGAGGACATTGTCTTCTCGACGCTAGTGGCAAGGTGTGGAGTATTGATCATGGGTTAACCTTTCATTCTGATTTCAAAGTTAGAACAGTAATTTGGGATTTTTGGGGAGAGGATATTCCTCAGAATTTCTTGCAGCAACTCGAGAATTTACGTTTGTCTTTGTCTGGTAACAGCAAAGAGCTTCGCGAATTGGAAACGCTCATCAATCCCGATGAATTGCTTGCTCTTCGTCAGAGAGTTGATTCTATTATCGAGTTAGGGCGACATCCTCTGCTTGATGTATACCGCAATGTTCCGTGGCCTCCATATTAAGTACTATCGTTATGGAAGAGGACTGGAGGGATCACTGGGTTCAGTATATTTATTTACAAGGGGCAAGCGACGATCTTTCCCAAATGCTCGGTCGGTAATTTTAACACCCAAAGGTCCTTGTCGCCGCTTGTATTCGTTGCGATCGACTAATCTCGTTACAAAATCCACGGTGTCCTTCTCAAATCCCATGGCAACCAGTTGGGCGATGCTTGCATCCTGTTCAACATAGTGGGCGAGAATGGTGTCTAGAATTTCATAGGGGGGCAGTGAGTCCTGATCGACTTGGTTCGGACGTAATTCGGCAGTAGGCTCTTTGGATATAATTCTTTCTGGGATTTCATTCACGCTGTTTGTTTGGCAATTTCTCCACTCTGATAGTGCGTAAACAAGGGTTTTGGGTACATCTTTAATGACCGCAAATCCTCCGGATAAATCGCCATATAGTGTTGTATATCCGGTGGCAAGTTCACTTTTGTTGCCTGTTGCCAACACCATCCAATTAAACTTGTTTGAAAATGCCATCAATAAGTTGCTTCGTATCCGGGCTTGAAGGTTCTCTTCAGTGATATCTATAGGGAGATTGTCGAAGTGTGTGTGCAGAATCCCCATAAATGATTCGTATAGGTCGGTGATTGGTATAGATAGAAAATGGATACCAAGATTTGAAGACAACTGTTGTGCATCTTCGGCGCTGTCAGGGCTGCTATGCATGGACGGCATAGCTATGGCCGTTACGTTGTCCTCTCCGAGGGCATCTTTGGCGATACAGGCCACTAGAGCGGAATCTATACCCCCCGACAAACCAAAAGTCACCTTCTGAAAGCCAGTTTTATGTACGTAATCTCGTGTTCCTGTGATCAGAGCTTTGTACAGCACTGCTAGGTCATAATTGACGTCTACGTCGCTTGGGATATGAGGGTCTCGGATATTTCTGGGTGTGTGTAGTGAGGTTCTTTTAGTTGCTTGAGTCGCTGGAGGGGGCTGTTTGGATGCGCGGATTGTTTGATCAGGTAGGTCCAGTACAATCAAATCTTCTTCAAAAGATGGCGCCTCAACTATGATATTTCCTAAGGGATCAACTACCATACTTCGACCGTCAAATACGAGCTCGTCTTGACCCCCTACAAGGTTTGCGTAGCAAATAGAAACTCCGTTTTCTAGTGCTCTGGTTTTGATCAGCGCCTTGCGGAAGTCATGTTTGTGGGTGGTGTATGGCGATCCGTTGATATTCACAATTAACTGTGCACCCTGAGCTGCTTGTTCCGCTATTGGTTCTGGATACCAGATATCTTCGCAAATACTTACTGCTACATTGAGCCCATTTACCACATGTATATTCGATTTGGTGCCAGGGGTAAAGTATCTTTCTTCGTCAAAAACTCCGTAGTTAGGTAGGCGCTGTTTGTGATATGTATCGACAATTTTCCCATCTCGGGCAATCGCTGCGGCATTGAAAATGTTTTGATCTGCGTTGATAAAGCCATAAATCGCAGTTATGTTTTGGGTCTCACTGGCGATTTCGTGGGCGCAAGTTATGTTTGCATTTATGAAATGGGGCTTGTACACGAGATCTTCGGGAGGATACCCAGTCACCGCTAGTTCGGGTATAGCGATAATGTGTGCGTTCCGTTCCTTTGCTTGATGGATGGCATTAACAATCTTTTTCGTGTTGCCAATGAGGTCACCAACCGTAGGATTTATTTGGGCTATGGCTAGTCTGACGGGAGGCATTCAAGCTCCGAGAATTCCGAGTTTGTGGAAGTATAGCACAGAGACTCCGTGGCTATCGTGGGCGTTGTGTAAAAGGCTGCGTGCAAACACTGTGGAGTGACGCTTATTGACACTCAACCTACCCTAAGTCTAGCATTAATGTTGTATGGTGTTGGGCTTCACGCAACGAGGAGGTAAGTTGATTGCAACAAACAGCCCTTTATGAACAACATGAGGCACTCAACGCGAAGATCGTCGATTTCGCGGGTTGGGCAATGCCAATTCAATATCCTTCGGGGATTTTGGCCGAAGCAAGAGGGGTGAGGCATGGGACAGGAGTATTTGACGTGTCTCATATGGGAAGGCTGCGTTTCTTGGGTGTCGGCGCAGAGGTATTGCTTGACAAGATTGTGACACGGAATATCCTCAGCCTTCGAGACGGACGGGCGCGATATGGGTTTCTTTGCAATGAAAATGGTGGCATTATCGATGACGTTGTGGTGTCCCGCATGAGCAGTGACGAATTTATGCTGGTGTGTAATGCAGGTAATCGGCACAATGTAATCAAGTGGATTGAGCAGCAGATGCAGGATATTCGGGATGTAGAGATAACAGACCTTACAAACCGTACTGGGATGATAGCAATTCAGGGGCCGACCGCAGTTGATCTGATAATAGAAGCACTAAGTATTGACCTGACAGATTTGCGGAAGTTCCGGGTACAAGAGTATTCATATGCAGATACGGTAATTACGTTTAGCCGTACTGGATACACAGGCGAGGATGGCTTTGAGGTGATTTGTGAAGCGGTGGATGCCTCTCGCTTATGGGGTGATTTGGTGGGTCAAGGAGCTGTACCTGCCGGGTTAGGTAGTCGAGATAATTTGCGACTTGAAGCTGCGTTGCCGCTTCACGGTTCAGATATCGATGAATCTACTAACCCTATCGAGGCTGGGCTATCTCGGTTTGTCGATTTTGATAAGAAATCCTTCATAGGCAAGGAGGCACTAGAGATAATTCTAGATGCTGGACCTGAACGAGAATTTGTGGGTATAGAACTTACTGAACGGGGTATACCTAGAGCTGGATGTATCGTGGTTTACGGTGGCGAACAAGTTGGCATCGTAACTAGCGGTGGATATGGGGCGAATATTGAAAGAAGTATTGCGCTTGCCTATGTCAGGAGCGAATTAAGTGAATTAAACCAAGAGCTTACGGTTGATATACGTAATCAATTAATTGCTGCAAGAGTTGTCAAGTTACCGTTTTATGGTCGCTGATGTACTTGAGTGCGTGCAGAATAATAAATTTACTCGCAGAGAGATAATCATTCTGGGAAGGTAGCAAACATAATGGTAAATCCAAATGATCGCAAATACAGCAAGGAACATGAATGGGTCTTACTCAATGAATCGGAGGGAATGGTCGGTATCACGGATTTTGCTCAAGAGCAACTTGGTGATGTCGTGTTCGTCAACTTGCCTGAACCTGGTCAGGAAGTAACAGCAATGGGGATAATCGGTGAAGTTGAGTCAGTAAAGGCAGTGTCCGACATCTATTGCCCGGTTTCTGGCACTGTTGTTCGTGTGAATACTGATCTGCAGGATAATCCACAGTGGGTTAATGAAGATCCATTTGGTAAGGGATGGATGATTGTCATCGCGTTGTCTAACGCTAGCGAGCTTGAAGGTTTGTTTACGAGTGGTGAATATGAGGCATTTCTTACTAATGCTTAGTCCTTGGTCGAGTGTGGAGTTTGCATCGATCCTCTCTTTCCTATGTAGGTAGTGCGACAGGTTTCATTGGGGAGACTGTGCTGGCTTGAGGTATGCGTTTTCACCTAAATGCTTTAAGGATTCGAACCTCACTAGAACAAACCTGTGAATTGGAGATGGTGATGACTGTTTCAATGCAAGGAAAGGTTGCCCTGGTTACAGGAGCAGGATCTGGTATCGGTCGGGCATCTGCGCTAGAGTTCTCTGCTATGGGAGCTAAGGTTTTGGCAATAGATATCTCTGAGGGCAATGGGCAAGAAACTGTGAATCAGATCAAGTTGCTAGGTGGAGAGGCAACGTTTCTTCGGTTGGATGTCAGTGATTCATCACAATTTTCTGCCTTGGAACCCGCAATTATGAATGCGTACGGGAGATTAGATTTTGCTCATAATAATGCAGGGATTACAGGTCAAGGCCGGAGCACACATCAGATAACATTGGATGAATGGAGCAATGTTATGAATGTGAATTTGACAGGCATTTGGCTTTCCATCAAGGAGGAAATTCCTTTGATGTTAAAGACTGGGGGCGGCGCAATTGTTAACACATCATCTGGGGCTGGACTAGTTGGTATTCGTGGAGCTGCTGCCTACACAGCGAGCAAGCATGGGGTGGTTGGGCTGACTAAGGCTGCAGCTTTAGACTATGCTCGCAAAGGAATTCGGGTCAATGCTGTTTGTCCTGGATTTATTCAGACTCCGATGACCGGATTCTCTATAGCACATGATGCTGAGGATACTGTAGAATTTAAGGGCGTGCCTATTGGTAGGATGGGAAGTCCTACTGAGGTAGCCCGAATGGTCGTTTGGTTGTGCTCTGATGCAGCCTCTCTTGTTACCGGCGCAGTCATTCCAGTTGATGGCGGAGCTGTCGCTCAATAGGTGAGAGGGACTCGGAAGATCTACCAATCGATTGGCATTGGAGGACGGCAATGATAGAAAGTGTTTTTGGTGGCCCGTATATCCCAAATACTGAAGATGACCGAAGAGAAATGCTCGCCGCTATTGGTGTGGATCAGATCAGTGACCTGTTCGTAGACATTCCGTCAGCAAAAAGAGTAAGTGCTATTGGTTTACCAGAAAGCATTTCTGAGTTAAGCCTTAAGAGAGAATTCCAGGAATTAGCTGGCAAGAATGTAGTTCCTGGTGAGTATGCAATGTTTCTTGGGGCAGGTGTATACAATCATTTTATCCCAAGCGCCATAGCTCCTCTTATATCTCGAGGAGAATTCTTAACGTCATATACTCCTTACCAGCCTGAAGTCAGTCAGGGGACATTGCAAGCCACATATGAGTTCCAGAGCTTAATTTCTTTACTGACGGCTATGGACAATTGCAACTCTGGTATGTATGACGGAGCAACGGCCCTTGCTGAAGGGGTTTTGATGGCATGTAGGGTTACCCGTCGTTCTCGCGTCATAGTTGCTGACTCAGTTCCTCCTAGGCATAAGTCCGTTATCCTTACTTATACCAAATCCCAAGGTATTGAGGTAATTTCCCAAGAGCGATCACAGATTCAGGTCGATGGTGACATCGCCTGCGTTGTGATCGCCAGCCCGAGCTATTTTGGATATCTTGAAGACGATATGGGTGCCTTAGCGAGAGAAGTCCATGACAGTGGAGCATTGCTTGTCGTCTCAACTAATGTAATGTCTTTGGGCATCCTGAAACCTCCTGGAGAGTATGGGGCAGATATAGTTACAGGTGAGTGCCAACCACTTGGAATACCTCTCAGCTTTGGTGGTCCGTATGTTGGGTTTTTCGCCAGTAAAGACGAGTATGTGCGTCAAATGCCGGGAAGGATTGTCGGAAAAACTGTCGATACCAAGGGAAAGACAGGATATGTTTTAACCCTGCAGACTCGGGAACAGCATATCCGTCGAGAAAGGGCGACGTCTAATATTTGCACTAGTGAGGCGCTTATTGCCCTGAGGGCGACGATATATTTAGCTCTGATGGGGAAGAGTGGCTTTGCTGAGGTGGGTGCGCAGTGCTTTCATAAAGCACATTATCTAGCGTCGTTGATTGCGGCATTGCCTGGGTTTGAATTGCCCTGCAAGGGCAATTTTTTCAATGAGTTCGTCATTCGCGGTCCTATCTCTTCACATGAGATACTCGCAAAGCTACAGGCGAATAAGATTATAGGTGGATTAGATATCAGCGACATCGTTGACAACGGAATTTTGGTTTCCGTCACAGAGTTGAATACCAAGGAAGAAATCGATACGTATGTTGACGTCTTGAGCAGTTTGGGAGGCTATTCACGTGGATAGTACCAAGGATATGGCAAATGACAGATTATTACTGATGGAGCGCGGGCGATCAGGAAGACGGGGCATTAGACTACCGAAATTGGATGTTCCAGAGCAGGAGTCCCTCCCAGATCACTTGGTGAGGGATGAGTTGGTGCTTCCGGAATTAGCAGAGCCTGAGGTAGTACGTTATTTTACGCGTCTCAGTCAGATGAATTTTGGGATAGATACCTCTTTCTATCCTCTCGGTAGTTGTACGATGAAATACAATCCGAAAGTTAATGACGAAATTGCGTCAAACCCTGGATTTGCTAGCATCCACCCTTTACAGCCTGACTTTATGGTTCAAGGTGCATTACAGCTGATGCATGAGCTTCAGGAATCGCTTTGTGAAATAACAGGAATGCCTGCTGCTTCACTTGCATCTGTTGCTGGAGCTCATGGGGAGCTGGTAGGTATGCTGTTGATGCGTGCGTACCATGACCATAATGGACAGTTGGATCAAAGGCAAACGGTGCTTATTCCTGATAGTGCTCACGGAACAAATCCGGCTTCAGCGGCTATGGCAGGGTACAAGGTTGTTTCTGTGCCTTCCGATGTACAAGGGAACATGGATATGGATG
>MDTE01096697.1_pt1 | contig 18040 bp, 42 predicted proteins | sample 811231 | NCBI WGS metagenome assembly MDTE01 (sample SAMN05326651, study PRJNA326480) | marine metagenome | isolation source: seawater | place: Indian Ocean: Red Sea | collected 2010 | reverse complement strand
GTTGGTGGTGGTTGCCACCTTCTACTGGTTGTACTTCTGGCCGCGATAGGTCAGGGTCATTTGTGGTTCCTCAGAAATCCAGGTCCCCGTTCCTTGGCCTGGTGATCTGCGCCTCGCAGGAGCGAGGTGAACGTTGTTCGTAGCGGTTGCTACATGTCATTTATAGGGGGAGGGTCAGCCCCTGTGTCGTTCAGTTGGATACACAGCGCGGTTTTTTCTGATTTCCGCTCAATGCCCTCATCCCATATCCAGATCAGGGAAGCCCCAAAGCGATTGAAGCTCCGCTGCACCACCGGCTCTGCCAGTGGAGGGGGCTGGGAGTCACTCCCGTTAAACGTTGATGAAGTACAGAAAGCCGAATAGCGGTTGGGAAAGTGCTGCTGATTGACACGCCTCACTGAGGCTCAACTGGCTCATTTGCGTGTCACCGCCTATCGCGGTATTGACACTTCAGCCCACCTTTCTCCGACCATTGCTCGCAGCTCTGCCGCTGGCACCGATCGGGGCGTGGCTACCAACAGCTGAACTGTTGCCACTGATCGGCAAGCAAGCGCCCCCTCCAGGGGCGTTTTTTTTGCAGATTTAAAGCTTTCTCGATGGTTTGTTTCAACAGAGTTCTCATCCCTGGAGCCGCATTACAACGGAGACACGATTGAAGAAGTTTCCATGGGTCGATCGAGGTCGTTCAACTGTTTTCATCGTTATCTGGCACGGCAGAAACGGCGTGGTTTGCGATCTGTGCTGCCGCAGTTTCAGATGGATTTTGAGTCCTACGGACCGCCCATCGATCACAGCCGCGACATGCTCAACAGGCTGAAAGGACGTGAAGTGGAGCTTGAGCTGCTGGACGCTGAAGCCTGACTGCAGCGCTCAACAAGGCAACACCTGCAGCACCCGGTCAGTGTTGATCCAAGGGATGACGCCCGTCATGTCGCTTGAGAGAGTTCAGATGCTTCGATTTTTGCTGACCGACGAGGCTCTGACGAACATCCGAGAGGCCATCCAGTTCTGGTTGGAAGTGGAGGCAGAGGAAGACAGTGTGAAAACCGTGGAGACTTTTGAAGAGAATGTCTGATGCCGCGGCTTCCAGGCATCACTTAGAAAGTGGGGGTATGGGTCTTCCTGGAACTGGGATCCTGCGTCGACGTCCAAAGCTCGTCTTGTGCTGGTTCTCGCTTTTTAACTGGCATGGCGGAGCGCGAAACGACACAGGCGTTCGACAGGCTTTGGTTTGCGCTGCTGCGGGTGGAGTGAAGCGGGCGAGGGATCCCACTGGAAGCAATGCCAGCTCGTCAATATCTTGGTTCAGATAGTCAATCGTTCTGTAGGAGCAAAAATTGTCATCTCGAGTAAGTATCAGCCAAGACAATTGCTTCATTTTTTTGTGGTTTTCCGAACTTTAAGGCAAGTGTCTGTATCGGTATCGAGAACTTTGTGGCCAAAGATTTGATTGCGGTCAGCATGCCCCAAGCGGATTCCATTCCGATGTTGAGCACCACAACAAGACTGAAACTCCAGGACATTCTCACCCGTTTGTCCAGAAATGAGTTGGTCAGCCTCGAAGAGAGAATTCTGATTCAGAAGTACGCAGATAGGAACTCAACCGTGTGGCAGTGGCTCCGAAAAGCAAGGTCTATCCAGGCGAGGGGGCATTTGGATCAGCAATCTGTTGGTGGTTTCATGCAGCAGATGAATCTTCCAGGACAAACAAGTGAGGACCATTTCAATGGGTCTCAGGATGACCTGGGTGAATGGTTTCAAGGTTCACCACAATGGGTGCGAAGAAGCTGAATCACAACAACTGATGTCGAAGTCTGACCTGATGAGTGTTCATTGTTAACGACAAGTGGGATGGTTCCTGACATCAATCTCTCCTTCAATCGAGGGATCTCGAGGTTCATCCCCGCTACAACTGCAGAAACGAACACTGCGCCATGGAGCTTCGGCTCGATTCCCGCATCACCAAGGAGGCGATCGACCAGGCCTGTGCGTTGCTGCAGGACCGTCGCGTGGTGCTGGTGTTCGGTGATCGGCTCACCATCAGTGCCCTGGCCATCACCGAACCGATCCAGCCGTCGTTGGTGGGGGCCGCCACCACGGAAAAGGAGCTGTTGAGCTGGTGCTGCGCCCCCAGCCGGATCTCCTGATCTGCAGTTCGGATCTGGAAACAGGCTATGGCCCGGTGTTGCTCAACCGCGTGAAGGCGGAGCTGCCTACCTGCCAGCTGCTGATCGTGCTGGAGCGGGAGACCAAGGCTCTGGTGCGGGAGGCGTTGGATTCCTTTGCCGATGGCGTGATGTTCAAGTCAAGCCTGGGCACCGGCCGTGGTGACCTGATCGGTGCCCTGCGCACCATCGCTGAGGGGGGTGTCTACTTCCCGGAAGACATTCGCCGCCTCGGTGCCGCTCAGGCGCCGAACCCGAACCTGCCGCCCCTGATCGAAGAGCTCACCGAGCGGGAGCTGGATGTTGTGGCGGGGGTGGCCCGTGGTCTCACCAACCAGGGCATCGCCACCAGCCTCGGCATTTCGTTGGAGACCGTGAAAACCCATGTGATCAATGCCAAAGACAAGCTCGGCGCCCGTGATCGCACCCAGATGGCCGTGATGGCGTTGCTCTATGGCCTGATCGATCCCCTCGATTCTTGATGCAAACCCTGCTGGCCAGTGAGTCGATGTTCCTATCCTGGCGGATTGGGGTAGTCGATCAGTCAGACGCGAGGCATTGTGAATCCGTAGCAGGTGGTTGATCCTGCATGCGACCAATCCCATGAAGCTCGTACTCGCCAACGCCTATCCCATCGGCACGATGATCCTTGAAGGCAAGCATCAACCGTTCAATGCATTGGCCTGCCCGTTGCAACCAGCGATCATCAAGCCTCGTCGTCGTTGAGTTCTGAACCCTTGGTGACAAAGCGCACCTGAATGGCCTAGCACGCATGAAGGTGCAACAGGATGTGATGGTCGGGACCCCTTTGACTGGCAAGCCGACCGAGGACACGCTGATCGATGCTCTGCGGGGTTGTCAGCACGCGCAAGAACTCAAGGCACTTGAACAGCGGCTTGCACAGGTGGGCGATGCTCCACCTCTGTTTGATTGGATCTGCGAACTGTTGGTGAAACGTCGTCTCTCTAGAGTGCTGGCGGCCAAGCTCCTGCTGCAGTTGCATCAGCCCTGATCGATTCAGCGATTTCGATAGCTTTCCAGTTCACCAGGGCAGACGGCGGTGATGTACCCGGTGAGTTGGGCTGTGATCCTGTTGCGTTCCGAAGCAGTTGGGTTGATGGGAATGTCGTCGTAGCGCATGGATGTCTGGCTTTCAAACAACCGGCGCACCTTCTCCTCAGGTAATGAATAGAACCGATCGGTGCCCATCTCACAGATGTTTTCACCGGTCCAGCGCGCAATCACCGACTGCTGCTCCCTTGTGGTGGTGTTGGCCTGAGCCGCCCCTTCCAGGAGTGCAAACACCAGCAGAAGGGACAGGTGAAAACGATTCATGGGTTTGGCACCGTGATTGTGTCTCTGATCGAACAGTGAAGGGATGAAGCGGCGGTTAGAAGAAGTTGGAGCTGGCCGGGAAGTTGGCTCCTTTCGGCGGCCGTCCTCTCACACCAGCGGTCGCCTCATCTTTTTCTCCCAATCCAGACCGGTTCAGTCTCTGCGCTGGCATTGATCACCATCGCATTGCAGGTCGCATTGGGGTTCTCTGTTGCCGTACTGCCAGGGCCGGCGCATTGCCCAGTATTCATCCACCAGTCCCAGCAGATAGGTGCCGAGACGTTGTAGCAAGGAGGTGTGCTTCATGGCTTTACCCTGCCAACAGTTCAGTGTCGCGGCAACATCAGAGACTGGGACTGGGCATGGCGCTGGATGACAGCCCGCAGATTGCGGCAGCTGAGGCATTCACAGGGTTGATCGTCGTGAATGGAACTGTGCAGCCTGATTGGCTTGGCTGGCTTGTGATCAGACACAACATGGATGGTGCTCCATGAGTTATCTCAAAGCCTGCTCTGAACGGCTCGTCAGTTGTCTGGGGTCTTTACCGCTTGTGATGCTGTTTGAAATCTGGAGTTCACGATGAGTGAACACATCCTTGTGACATCAGCTGCTTCCGGGTTGCGGGCCAGTGCATCTTTCACGCAACCGCAGTAGTCATCTCCCATGCCCTTCGGTGGCAGGGCCCTGGCCTGGTCGATGTAGGACTGCTGGAAATAACTCCTGCATTCCTTGCTGGTGGTTTCCGTCCACCGGAAGCCACTCTCCGCCAGCACCGCAGCCGGCAGAAGCATCAGAACCACGCCCCAGATCATCTTTTTCATGCATCCCTCAATCCTTCGACGACCGTACGTGGTCGCTGCGCTGGCAGTGGTCGTGGATGCTGCAGTGGCACAGGTCGGTCGAGATGGGTTAGCCCCGTAGAAGATCAGGCGTGCCATGACTGCCTCCACCCAGCATTCCAACCAGCTGCTTGAAGAGCTGGTGGCCGAGGAGATTGCCAATCAGATCAATCAGATCGCTGAGGAACTGCAGCGGGAGGGCTGGCCCATGGCCATGGTCAAGCGCTTCATGCATGTTGCTGTTGAACGCCTGCCCGAATGAGCCCCTGGATCTGGGTGAATCCACTCAGTTGTTCAATTCCGTGGCGCTTTTGACAAAACGGCTCCCCCTCATCTTTCAGGTTGAACGTTGATACAAGGGGTTAGCGATGAACCTTGTCACTGCCTTTGCTGCCGTCGGTCTGACGGCTGTGTCCTGGGATGGAACCCTGTCGCGGGCCGGGGCTCGATCGCTGCGCCATGCCCTGGATTACCGCGAACCGTTTTGCCGGATGAGCGATAACGACATGGTGCTGCTCATGGATGCGGTGCTGGCGTTGCGGCGGGAGCGCGGCAACAAGGCACTGATGCTCCAGGCCGCTGCGGTGCTGTCCCCGGCTCAGGCGTTGACGGCCTACGCGATGGCCTCTGAATTAATGCGCTCGGATGGTCCCTATTCAGCCGAGGAACGCCGTCATCTGGATGTCCTTGCGTTGATGCTGTCGATTGCGCAGCCGGAGGCGGAGCGGATTGATGCTGTCTTTGATCTGCTCCATGCTCCCTTGTTGAGTCACGAGAGCGTGGCGCTGAAGGTCTGATCAGGTGTTGCTCCGGCCCCCAGCACCTGTTCGCAGCTGAGAGACGTCATCAGACACAACCGTGTCGGTTGCACTGTGTCGGATTGCCTGCGCTGATGCGCTGCTTTCATCTTGCAATGACCACCGGCGTGCTTTGATCCATTGCCTTTGCCGGTCTGCGATGAAGTGGGAATACACCCAGCTCCGCTTTGTACCCCGCGGCAAGTCGTGGACCGGTGAAATCGAGGAACTGTGGCTCGATGATCGTCAGATCATTTCCCGCAGCCACCCCCAGCGTGATGTGACCCTGGTGGGATTGATGAATGAGCTTGGGGACCAGGGCTGGGAACTGACCACCTATGCCCAGCCCTTCACCGGCTACCACGGAGGCTGCTACACCTTCAAACGTCAGAAGTGAACCCTGGCTCTGGCGATCAAGCGCAGATCAGAGTTTCTGCCGCCACACCTTGAGGTGCTCAAGGGCGATCACCAGGTCGCGGCAGTTCACGCAGCGGTTGCCGTTGCAGGCTCGGTACAGCGGGCCATCAACGCCTTGAAACATGCGAACGGTGTCACCGTCGCGGGTGGTTACCACTGGCGCTGTCGTCATAGATCTCTTCCGGAATCACGGTTGCGTGAAGTCAACGCCGTGGACGGATCATGGTGCAATTGATCATCCAGGGGATGCACCTCGATAGGGAATCTGTCTTCTGCGCTTCTCTTCACCTGAAAAACATATGCGGGATGGTGCGATCCGGCAAATCAAAGATTGCGTTGGGTAAACATCAGCCCTATGGCTGAATCAATGAGATGCATATCAAGGGGAAGGCCGCCCCTCCCGGATGGGAAGGACGGCCTACCTCGCTCGTTTGTGCATAGCAATCGACCTGATCAGTGATGCTTCAGGGAGTTGGAACCTCAAGCAAAGGGACTGAATGAATCGGTCGAAGCGTCTGGCTGCGTGGCGCCTGGGGCCATGGGGTCCAGGGGTGAAGGCTTGTGGACTCCTGGGCACCTGAAAGGCGGTGCATTGGAGTGTCGATTGACGTGGCGCTCAGGGAATGCCTGCCAAAGGACGAGCCTTACGGATGGGTGGAAACTGTTGGAGCAGGGGCCGTTCAGTCAGGCTGCTTCTCAGCTGTGCTCAGGTGGAGTCTCGGCCGTCATGGGCTCCTCCGATCTCGATGACCACATTGTTGGTGTGCTGCAGTACATCCGGCAATCGGTGTAAAGGCGCATTGCCCCTGTAACCGCTGTCCACGAAGTTAGAGAAGGCGTGCCTGCCGACAGCCATTGGATCCATTGGTGATCGTTGCGCTCGGGCTGCTGGCCACCGCGGTGGCGTCCAGCATCGGCCTGCTGATCCTGCAGATCGGGCTCCGGCGGGTGTTTGCGCTGGCGCCGCAACTGCAGGATCCCGTGGAGGAGCCCCTGTCCGAGACCTCCCTCACGGTGGTGATTCCGGCCTACAACGAAGCAGGCAATATCGGCCCCTGTCTGGACAGCGTGCTCTCGGCCCAGTCCCCTTGTAGGGACTGGCATGTGCTGGTGGTGGATGACGATTCCAGTGATGCCACAGCAGAACTGGCAGTGGCCTGTGCGGCCCGTCACCCGCAGGGTTCAGCACGGTTCAGTCTGCTGTCGGCCGGACCGCGCCCGGCATTGGAACGCTGGGTGGGCAAGAACTGGGCCTGCACCAGGGCGATGGAGCAGGTTCACAGCGACTGGGTGCTGTTCATCGATGCCGATGTGCAGCTGCAAGCCGATGCCCTGCGTCGCGCCCTTCGGCAGGCGATGGCGGATCAGGCGGATCTGTTGAGCCTGGCGCCGCGCCTCACCTGCGGCTGCCTCGCTGAATGGATGGTGCAACCGATCATGGCCAGCCTGCTGGGCCTCGGTTTCCCGATCCAGGCCGCCAATGATCCCGACTCCGAAATGGCCTTCGCGGCGGGGCCGTTCATGCTCTTCCGCCGCAGCGTCTATGAACGAATCGGTGGGCACCGTGTTCTTGCGGCGGAGGTGGTGGAGGATCTGGCCCTGGCGCGCTCGATCAAGGCAGGCGGCTACCGCCTGCGCTATCTGATGGGTCTCGATGCCGTCGATCTGCGCATGTACGCCGATCTGGCGTCGTTGTGGGAAGGGTGGACCAAAAACTGGTGTCTTGGACTGGATCGGAATCCCTTCAAGGCACTCGCCGCTGCCGGTGTGGTGGTGCTGATGTTCAGCCAGCCCTGGCTGTTGATACCCGTTGCCATCGCTCTATGGCTGACTTTTCCGACGGCTCAGGGGTGGTGGCTGGCCCTGCTGGCTGCCGCCCTTTTGGCTGTTGTTCAGCAGTTCATCTTGCGCCTCTGGAACCGACAGCGATTCCAACTCCCCATCGATTACTGGTGGCTGATGGGAATGGGTGGATTGATCGTGGGCGCCATCGGTCCGGTTTCCGTCTGGCGAACGTTCACCGGTCAGGGATGGACGTGGAAAGGACGCTCCCTGGGATGACGTTGCCGATTGGATGCCTCGTCAGGAGTTTGGTTTAGCGCGATGGTCTTCGGCAGCCCTGCGAGCATCCTGAGCCCGGCGCCGGAGAGCGGCATGGCGGAAGGCTTTTTCCAGCTTGGTCAGCTTTGGCTGAATCTCCTGAATCGCGGCCTCAGCCCGTGCTTTGGCGGCGTTGATGAAGTCATCGGATTTGGTGCCACTCAATCCACCCATGGCTTGGTTGCAATAATCACCAGGCTGAACAATCAAACCCGTGAAAGGTTCCAAACAACAGGTCTTCTATTGAATTGATCCGATGTCTGGAAGGTCTTCCTTTCTTTCTTATGGAAAGACGGCTGTCTTCGCTCAGGGCTGAATCGCAATACCGCTGCAAAGTGGAAGACCTGGCGGGCTTTGTCGGAGCTGAGCCAGCCTGGAATCATGACCATGTCGCTCCAGCACGTCATCGCCCGCAGCAAAGCGCGAGGCCTGATCAATGGTTCGGCGACGCCGGATCTTGGCCAGGCCATGGCGGTGCATCGTCTGTTGGTGCTGGAGGGTGATGCCTTGCTTGCTGCAGCCCTGTTGAACTTTGCACGTTCCTTGCCGCCGTCGGCGGAGCCTTTGGGATGAACGGCTGTATGCGATGGTAAGGACGACCGGTTTTAGGCTCTTTTTTTGACGATTTTCATTGGCAATCTCTCCTGGGACGCTGAGAGAGAAGACCTCATTCATCTGTTCAGCCAGTACGGCGAGGTCAGCAAGTGTTCGCTGCCTTTGGATCGGGAAACCGGCCGCAAGCGTGGCTTTGCCTTTGTCGACCTCGCCAGTGCTGCGGATGAAAAATCCGCCATCGACGATCTGCAGGACGTTGAATGGATGGGTCGCGGCATCACCGTTCGTCAGGCAGAACCTCGGCGCTGATCCCGGGCTGGTTTGACGTTCATCGTTCGCCGATCATCTCCTCCCAGCTGACAGCTGGGAGATTGTTTTGTGACTTCAGACGTCAGGGAGCTCCTGTTGTCTGGAACTGTGCACAGGCCCGTTGAAGGCATGTTCTGCCGGATGGGTCTTCATGGACGTCAACCGATTGTTATGGGGGGACTGGTCAGACCAACCGCTGTGGTTTGAGCCTTGGAGCCGCAGTAGACGGCAAAGCTGCGTAGTTTTGTTAAGCGATTCACGGCGACGCTCCCGGCGCGCCCCCGCTTGATGTCAACCCAGGTTCTGCTCACCCTGTTTGGCGCTTTGTCCGCTGCCACCCTGCTGGTCTGGGTGTGGCGCCTCGCTGGCACAGGCCAATCCCAGAACTGATCAGCATGGATTTCAGACCCTTGCTCGCTGGATCAGGGCCAACGCCGACCAGCAGGTCTTGAAGAAAGATCTCATCGAGGTAAAGACCTGTTGACTAAACAGCTGGGCTCGTGACTACGCCCTAGGTTTGGCACCCGTCGCCATCACCCCATGCGCAGTTACGAAAGCAGAAAGCGCAACAATGAAATTGTGATGGGTCTGTCATTCGTCGCAGTTGCTGTCGGTGTCCTGACTGCACTTTCCTTCCTTGCGACCCAGGTCTGACGTTACGGATTCCGCTCGGAATCCCTCAAATGGGGGATGTGCTTTCCAGGAGATGCCGTCTGAATAGGGGCATCGTTCAGCTTTGGCATGCCTCCACTATTCGATCTGATTCTTAATCGCTTCGGCGAGTTCGAAACTGAGCGCATCGAAGCGGTTGATGCTGATGCAGCCTGGCGTCAGGGATTGATGCTTCACCTCGGCACCCTGAAAGGGGTGGTCCAATTGGACGCCTGTGATCAGCCGCAGGCCAGGCCTTCAGTGCCGAGGTCTTAACCTTGTCTCAACACTGGACTGGAGGAGTGTTCTGTGGTGATGCTGGCGATGGTCGGTTTTCTGAATGCACTTTCGTCTTTGCCTGGGGCGGAGCTCGGTTTGTTTCAGCAGCTGAACCAGGAGCTGGGAGCGCTCTGTCAGGAGCCCCCAGCCAGGGCTGTCAAGGTGTGTGATCTGCATGCACGCCTGGTGAACCGCTGAATCCCTGAGTTGGAGCAGGATCGTCGTCCGTTCCTCCATCAACTGAATGGCTGAGGAAGCTCGTCCCAACCACCTGGAGCAGGTTCTGCAGGCTGCCCGTGAACGGGGACGTTGGCTCAGTGATGAGGAGCAGCAGGAGCAGGATCAACAGCAGCAACAGGCACAACTGCAGAAGGAGCAGCAGCTCAGTCGCCGGAGGCGTCTCACCCTGCTTACAGCCATTTGCGTTCTGTTGCCACCGCTTTGGCCCTTGGCGTTTGGACTCAGTTTTTATCTCTTGTTTCCTCAGACCGCTGCGCGTCTTGGCCTGGTGGCTGGGATTGTTCTATTGCTGGGGGGACTGGCTCTGACGTTTGCGCTTGCGCTGGTCACCTGGGGAGTGCTGCAGCTGTTGTTCTGATCCCCGACTGACCCCCTGGATGGTTACGTTATATGAAGTGGCTTGACGCGCTATGGCGAAGCGGTTCGGAGTTGTGGGGTGCGGTTATGTCGGAACTGCTGTAGCGGTTCACCTGCGGCAGCAGGGATACGAACTGATCGGCACCACCACGGGGCCATCGCGTCTCGCTGAACTTTGCGACCTTGTCGACCATCCCCGCATCCTCTGTGCGGGTGACCCCGGGGCTGACTTCAGTGTTCTCGACGACCTTGATGGTCTGTTGATTGCCATGGCACCGACGACGGCCAGCTATGAGGAGGATCAGTACCGGGCGGTCTACGGCGAAGCAGTGCCAGCCCTGGTGGAGGCACTCCGCCAGCGTCCTCGTCAGCGACCACTGCACATCAGTTATCTCAGCAGTGCAGGCGTCTACGGCGATCAATCCGGCACCATCACCACGGAATTGTCAGCACCGGATCTCAGCAACACCACCAACGCTCTGCTCGTTCAGGCGGAAACTGCTGTGCTGGGTCTGAACAACCCCTTGATTCAGACCTGTGTGCTGCGCCTTGGGGGCATCTACGGGCCCGGCAAGGACATTCCCTCCTTCATTCGCAGTGCCTCGGGGCAGCCGGTACCCAAGAACGGCAACCACATCAATGCCTGGGTGCACCTGGATGACATTGTTCGTGGGGTGGACTTTGCCCTGCAGCGAAGACTGCAGGGCATCTACAACCTGGTGGACGACCTGCAACTCACCCGACGTGAGCTATCCAATGCCCTCTGCGATGACGAGGGACTGCCCCCGGTGATCTGGGAAAACCATGACCGGCCAGGGGCCCGGGTGTTCAACGCCCGCGTCTCCAATGCCCGCCTACTTCAGATGGGCTTCTCGCTAAATACACGCTCCATGCTGGAGCCTGTCGCTCAGCTGTCGTAGGTCCGGCAACCTTTGCGCCAGGGGTTGGCGGCACAATCCATCGCCCAGTAGTCCTTTTTGGGACTGCTCTGGGATTCCTTGCTGTCGCCGGGAACCACCACAGGGCGCCTGCGTCCGATGCTTGGCAGGTGATCTTTGATCAGCTTCAGTCCAAATCGAGCCATCATTGGTCGCGTGCTGTCTCGGTGCTAGCTCAGGCCTGTGAAACGCACAGCCCCTGGAAACGAGTTTTTCTGTGAAAACACCGTGATTCATCCCCTGGAGCTTCTCGATCGTTGGCGTCGCCATCTGCCCGGCGCCCACCGCTGGCGACGATCTTCTGCGGGATCGGCTCTTTCGCCGGAACAGGATTGGTTGCGTGAGCCCGCAACACTGGAAGAGGCTTCTGCTCTTTATCCCCACCTCAGCGAAGAGCAGGCCCTGATTCGCTATCAACGCTTCCGCCTGGGCATGCGCATGAATCGCAACAACCGGCTCAGCTGATCAACAGCAGCGTCAGTTCAAGCCCGATGAAGCCCAGCAGAAATGTGGCGGCTAACAGCGACGCTTCCCGGAAGAAACGCGCCACGACGACCCCCGCGCCCACCAGCACCGACGACAGCAGAATGGCGATCAGGTCTTCAGACACGACGTCGAGGCGCTGTCGTTCGAAGCCTAAAAAAAATGACCTCTCATCGTGCACCTTCACTGTTTTGTATAAGAACAAACAATTCACTGTTCCGATGTTCGGCGTAATGGATTCAGTTGAGGTTGACGTCAGCTTTGGATCTGCTCATTCAACACACTGATTCTCCTGGCGTGCGTCGCATGATCGTGGCCAGTGTTCATGGGGCTCTTTGGCTGCAGACGCATTTCCCCGAGGAGGAGTGGGGCGCACTGTTGTCGGGTCAGGCCTGTTTCGGCATGGATTGCATCAGTGATCTGCTCAATGATGCGCGGTCCGCAGGACTGAATGTCACTGCGCCAGTTGTTTTTGAATCCTGACTTGTTCGTGTGTTGAGAACATCATGGAGCCGGATTTGCCGTTGTCGTTAACCCAGTTACTGGTAAAGATCTGCATACATATCACTTTTATTGGTTTCATTATGGCTCTTTTCTACGAAGACGAAGACCAGATTCTTCCACTTCTGCTTCACCGCGTAGAACCAGGAATGCCCGAGTGCTCCTGCAGAGACTGTCAGGGAATTCGAGAGCGGATGCGACAGCTGAGTCTTGAACCAGCGCAGTTCAGCAACCATCTGGTGGCCTGATCCAGGTGTTTGTAAAGGAGGATGGAGCGTTGCCACGGCCGTGTTCTTCCAGTCTCTAGAACAGTTGGGTCCCGCTCTGAGACGCTGTGACGGACGAGTTTTGTTGTGAGTTCGCTGCCGCCTTGGCCGTTATGTTGATTGAGCTCAATGCAGAGCTCAAGGACTTTGAGGAACACGTCGATACCAGCCTGACCATGGACCTGGAACAGGTCTGCCAAAGCTGAAGTCGGTCAGCTTTCGGAGTATCGCAATGCTTTCAGTCCCATCACCAGATGGGTACGGAAACTGCCCAAAGCCATCACCTGCTTGGCTGATCGGGTTTCGCTGACCGCGTCTCCCTGGCTTTCGATCCACTGCAGCAGTTCCTTGGTCTGATCGGCCCAGGCGCTCAAGGCGGCTCGCAGCAGCTCGTCTTCGTCAATGCTTTGCAGTCGCGCCTCGGCTCCTTCAGTTGCTGCTTTGAGCAATGAACTGAGCTGTTGGCGGCTCAGGGCGTCAGGAACCAGGGGATCAGGGTCGATGCTTAAGCAAATCTGAAGGGCGTGACTGCACCGTAGACCTCTGCGGGGTCTCGATGCCACCCCTGGCGCTGTTCAGATCTGTTCGGTGTCTGGGTCCACCGGCAATCCTTGAAGATTCAGGGCGAGTCGACGTGCCAGCAACATTGACGGATAAAGCCCTGCAGCACGGCCCTCATCGCGGAATAACTGCCCCATGAGCGTCAGCAGTGGATCACTCGGTTGCATCCGCCGGCACAGTTCGGCAATGGCTGCGCTTCCGTGCCAGATCCGCTCGCCCTCCAGCAACATCGCCCCATCCGCAAGCCGGTGGCCCTGCTGCTGCAGCTGTCTGCGCAGTGCGTTGTCAGCCCGGCCATCACGGATCTCCAGCTGCTTGATTCCACCAACCAGCTCGCTGCGCAGGGCGAAGGAGCGGCAGAAGGGGCAGCCGCCGTCGTAGACGAGGGTGAGATTCATCACGGAATTCTGTCGTGGCTGCGCTGCTGTCGCTGATCCTGGTGCTACTGGTGAGTCTGTGGCCGGTGCCGGTCGCTGCGGACTGGAGTTGTGATGGTGATCTTTTGTCGGTGGAGACCGTTGCGGGTGCCGTTGATCTGACCGGTCTGCCTGGAGGAATCCCCAACACTTCAGCGGGCACGCTCCCCGGTGATGGTGTTCTCATCCACTGGCGGGGGCAGACCCTGCAGCTGCCGCGCACGAACAACGCTGGGGCACCCAGTTACACCGATGGTCGTTGGTGGTGGCGGGTCGAGGATCCGCTGCATCCGGAATTCCGCCAGCGTCGTGGCTCGATCGTCAGCTACGACTGCCACCCGCTGTCCTGATCTCAACGCCGCCGGCGACGACGACGATCGGCCTTTCGGGTTCCGCCATAGCGGTATCCGTCTTGCAACTTCAGCTGCGGCCAGCAGCTGGGGCAGACGAAGACCCATCCCGAGAGCGCATCGGTTCGGACCCTGTAGTGCAGCACTCCAGGGCATGCGCAGCAATCACAGCTAAGCGGTCGATCGTGATCCGGCATGGATCCGTTTGATGCTGGAACAGCCCCTTCAGATAGTGCTGGGCCACGACCCGTTCCTCACAGCCCTGCTGAAACAGGAAACCGGCAATCGCAACCTGCACCAGTCGGTACTGGTCCCACTGGGGGTGGCCACTGATGAAGCGGCCCATGGCCTCGTACAGATCCTGCGGTAGCTGGTTTTCCACACTCACGTGCGGTGGCATGGAATCGGGGGTGGTCAGCAAGTCCGTCCTTTCACGTTCTCCGCTCCATCTCCGCACGTTGACTGTCGCTTCGTCAAAACCCGGCAAGTTGCTGGGCACGGACGGTCTCGCTGGGGGCAAGCTCAGTGTTTGCAATCGTTCTGGTGAATGACGTGCGTTGAACTACAGGTCGCTCTCCCGCTTCGTCAAGGGGAAAAGGGGTTTTCCCCTGCCAGCAACAAGACCCTTCATGGCACAGGCATCCTGGAGATTCCCGCTTGTGGAAAAGCTGTGAAAACTGATGCCAAATTCGTGGATTGATTCAAGGTTCACAGCTTCTGATCAATCCCGATCCAGCAGATTGGTGATCGTGTTTTGGTGTCAGGAAAGCCAGAACCCCCCCTGCATCAATGTTCTCCAGAACTGTTGTTGCCCCTCCACATCCCTGGTGGTTGATATCGACTGGCGTTGAGGCGGCGTCCACCAGTCCCGCAGACGATCAATCGGTGCGCGACGACGTGGCCATGGGCATGAGGTCATCACGAAAACACGGATCTGCTGTCAGTGCAGCGTGGACAGCCTTTGATGGCATGGGTTGTTTCACTTAAATCAACTGCGTCGATGATTTATGGACCAGCAACCAACCGTGACTCCGCTGACGGCCCTGGTGGTGAATGAGCAGGGCCAGCTCACCTACATGGGGGTGGACGGCCGCCGTCGCGTCATCGTCGGTGATCCGGATCTGTTGAAACGTCTGAAGCAGATCCACGACGACAGCGGCAATGTCGACGGTGGCTGCGGAATCTGAGCCAACCGTTGACGCAGTAGTACAGACGCACTAGAACAGGCGTACCAGTGAGGTCTCCATGGCCAGCAGCTCTCCCTACGCCACCTTCCGTGCCGATGCCTGGATGCGGGAGTCGATAATTCACCCCCGCAAAATGCTGGGGGAGGCTGTTGCGCCTCGCCCGCATCGCTGTTCAGGCCGCAAGCTGGAATCGCCCCGCTCCGCTGCTCCTGTTCAGGGCGAATTGTTTCTTTTCCCGGTGATCGTTTCCTGTTGACTCTTGATGACGGCCACCTCGTTCAGAAGCGTGACTGCTTTGCTGAAACCTGATCGAGGCCTGCCAGTGTGATGGCTTCGGCTTCGTTCAACATGCTGCTGTTCGCCTCTCAAACGGCCCCAGGTGGTCCGACGGTCATCCTGCCTGCCCTGCTGATCACCGGCTTGCTCGTTGCGGCATCCCAGGCGTTTGTTCCCAAGGGCTGATTACAAAAAAAGCGGGGGTTCTCCCCCGCTCAGTGTTGTTGAGGGCATCAATACACGCCGTAGCTCACGCCGCGGTATCGAAGGTTGCGTCCACCGGTGGCTTCCTGCTCCTGTCGAACAGGGTTGTAAGCAACGCCGCGGTAGCGCAGCTGTGGCTTGTTGACAGAGCCCAGAGGGGGGTGGGTGGCATCGGTGTGGTCGGCACTGCCGAAGGCTTTGGCCATCTGCAGGCGCGCCCGTTGCATGGCCCGGGTGCGGGAGGTGCGGGCTTTGATCAGTTGAAGGGTGTTCATGGCATCACCTTTTCAGCGCCCGTGCCCCCGTTGCCTGGCATGGGTCTGACTGCAGCTTCATGGATGAAGCTCAACGTGTCCGAATCATAGCTTGTTTCTGTAGCAACGGCTACCAATTGCGGTTTTGGGCCGGGGTTGATCCTGTCAGCATGCAGCCATGACCCCGGCATTGCCTGTCCTCTGCATCTGCGGTCCATCTGCGGCCGGGAAAACCACTTTTGCCGCCTCGCTTTCCAGGGCCCTGCAGGCCAGTGGTCGTTCGCCTCTGCTGATCGCCTGCGACGATTACTACCGCCAGGATTGGACCCCCCACCCGCTGTTCGGGTACGACACCGCCGATGCGATTGATGACCAGGCCTTGCGGGCTGACCTCTCCGCGGCGCGACAGGGCCAGGCTCAGACCTTGCGCCTCTACGACATGCGCACCCGCTGCGTCCAGCGTCGGCCGATCGCAACCACCTATGACGTCATCCTTCTGGAGGGTGCCTACGGACCGCAGCATCTGGTGAACGATTTCCCCTTCAGCGGTGTGGTTTATCTGGAGGAGTCCGTTCCGTGGCGACTGTGGCGACGTCTGCGCCGGGATGTTCGCGATCGCCATCGCTCCCCCCGCTACGTGGTCCGTCAGATGTTGCGGGAGATGCTGCCTGGGGAACGCCAGTTCATCGAGCCCTTGAAACGGAACGCCAGTGTTGTGATCCGCGATCAGAACAAGGGGCTCGGCCAGGTTCTCGACCTGCTGGGCTCGCCTGGTTCTGGCAAGGTCTGACTGGAGACCCGGACGTTGTCTTGGTTGGCACGGCACGTCGTGCTCAACGCCGCTAACAAGCGGATAGTTCCTTTCTGACTGAATGGCCTCCTACAAGATCAGCATTGAAGGCGGTTCGACGTTCGAGTGCGCCGACGACGTCTACATCCTCGATGCCGCTGAAGAAGCTGGCGTAGATCTGCCTTACTCCTGCCGTGCTGGTGCCTGCTCCACCTGCGCTGGCAAGTTGCTGAGTGGTTCCGTTGACCAGACCGATCAGAGCTTCCTCGACGACGATCAGATCGGTCAGGGTTTTGCTTTGCTCTGCGTCAGCTATCCCACCAGCGACTGCAGCATCAAGGCCAACGCCGAGGACGACCTCCACTGATCAGGCCTTGCGGGTGATGAACGGTTTGCGGCGGTTCGGGTACAGCTCCTTGCACATTGGGCAGATCCGGCCGTCGCAGCCACGGGCGGTGCAGAACTCCCGCCCATAGAAAATGATCTGAAGGTGCAGTCGATTCCAGGCGTCTCGAGGAAACAAAGCCTTGAGATCCCGTTCGGTGCGCTGCACGTTCTCGCCGCTGCTCAGCCCCCAGCGCTGCGCCAGACGATGGATATGCGTATCCACGGGGAAGGCCGGTACACCGAACGCCTGGGACATCACCACGCTGGCGGTTTTGTGGCCAACGCCAGGAAGTGATTCCAGTGCCTCGAAACTCTGGGGGACCTCGCCGTTGTGACGCTCCAGCAGCAACTGGGCAAGCCGGCGCACATTCCTGGCTTTGGTCTTCGCCAGGCCAAGCTGGCGGATGTACTTGAGGATCTCCTCCTCCTCCAGTTCGGCCATGGCCTCTGGGTCGGGCCCGGCCGCGAACAGGGCCGGGGTCACCTCGTTCACTTTTTTGTCGGTGCATTGGGCGCTGAGCAGCACCGCAATCAGCAAGGTGAATGGATCACAGTGATCCAGGGGCACCGGTGTTTCCGGATAGCGTTCGTTGAGCCGCTGCAGCACCACTTGCGCCCGTTCCTTCTTGCGCATGGACCTAAGAGGTGGTTCCCAGGCAATGATGCCCGGTGTGAAGAGGTGTTGTTGTTTCGTTGTTTATGACGCCATTGGATCGGTTGTGGCGGCAGGCCTGTCACCTGCTGCTGTTGGCCCTGGTCGCGGCGGCAGGGTGCAGCCGCCGCGATGCGCAGAAACAGCAATCGGATCCCAGACCAACGGTTCTCACCAGCTTCACCGTGCTGGCCGACCTGGCCCGCAACGTTGCCGGCGACCGCCTGCAGGTGCGCTCCATCGTCAAACCGGGTGCGGAAATCCACGGCTACCAGCCCACCCCCAGCGATATCGAACGGGCCAGTTCAGCTGATCTGATCGTTGAAAACGGTCTCGGCCTGGAGCTCTGGTTCCGTCGTTTCACGGCCGCCGCTGGCGAGGTGGCCACCCTCACCCTCTCGGAGGGGATGCAACCGCTTCTGATCACGGAAGATGCCTACGCCGGTAAGCCCAATCCCCACGCCTGGATGTCGCCGCAGCGGACGATCCACTACGTGGATCGGTTATTGAATGCTTTTTCCGACCTCGATCCTGCCGGCGCTGCACAGTTCGAAGCCAATGCCGCTGCCTACAAGGCTGAGCTCCAGCAGCTGGATCAGGAACTGCGCGATGCCCTCGCCACCATTCCTCCCCAGCGTCGTCTGTTGGTGACCTGTGAAGGTGCCTTCTCCTATCTGGCCCAGGACTATGGCTTTGAGGAGGCCTATCTCTGGCCTGTGAATGCGGAGAGT
>MDTE01083169.1_pt1 | contig 18040 bp, 15 predicted proteins | sample 811231 | NCBI WGS metagenome assembly MDTE01 (sample SAMN05326651, study PRJNA326480) | marine metagenome | isolation source: seawater | place: Indian Ocean: Red Sea | collected 2010 | reverse complement strand
TGTCATCAAACAAGTCTGAACCATTTTTTCCCATTGCCATATTGATTTGTACATCTTCTTCAGCCATTTTTTTAGCAAATTCAACAACCTCAATTCGTATTTGTTCAACAGACGATGCATTATTTGCTACTTCCATAATTTTATCCAATCCCCAAGCCAGATTTACAGCTGTAGGTCTTGTTTCAAACAAAATTTCTTTTGCATTTTGCATGAATGAGATTAATTCATCTTTTTCAGTAGCGTCACTTTGTAATGCAGCTAAAGCAAGACCAAAAGCGCCTGAAACCCCAATAGCCGGAGCGCCTCGAACTACTAAAGTGCGAATAGCATCTGCAATCTCATTGAAATCGGTGTAAGTTACAAACTCGAGAATGTTTGGTAATTTAGTTTGATCTATCATGATAACTGAATTATTTTTCCATTCAACTGTTTTTAGACTCAATATATATTTTGAAAGATAGTAGTAAATAATTTTTAGCATTGATGTTTGCGTAGTTAAGTATTTTACAATAAGTAAATCTATAAGCATAGCATGCAAAAAAAAGATCTTGACAGAATAGATTTACAGAAAATGTATGAAACTTATGATAATTGGCCGGAGATAGCAAAAGAGTCTTTTGAAACTAAATTTGAGAAATTTGATGTCAAAGGAATTGATCATATAATTTTTGCAGGAATGGGAGGTTCTGGTACTATTGGAGATGTATTAAGTGCAATTTTATCAAAAAATAATATTCATGTAAAAAGTGTAAAAGGATATACTCTTCCGAAGACTGTTGATTCAAAATCATTAATTATAACAACAAGTGTTTCAGGAGAAACACAAGAAACATTAGAAATTCTCAAAAAAGCAGTAGAAACTGAGTCTAAAGTTGCCGCATTTTCATCCGGCGGCAATATGAAAAAATTTTGTCATGAAAATAAAATATTTTATCAGGAAATTCCAATGGTACATTCTCCACGAGCAGCATTTCCAAAATTTTTATTTTCAATTTTAAATATATTGAAAGATATTTTATTCATTAAAGAAGAGGATGTACAAGAAGCGATTTTAGAGTTAGAAAAAACTAGAGAAATAATATCTTCAAAAAATTTAGACAGAAATAATATTGCGTTAGAATTAGCTAAATGGATAAAAAATACTCCTTTGATATACTATCCGAATGGATTACAATCAGCAGCGACACGATTCAAAAATTCATTACAAGAAAATTCAAAAAAACATGTCATTACTGAAGAAATACTTGAGTCATGTCATAACGGTATTGTTGCATGGGAAAAAAATTCAAATGTTCAACCTGTTTTAATTAGAGGAACAGATGATCATCAAAAAACAATTGAAAGATGGAATATTTTGAAAAAATTTTTTGAGCAAGAAAAAATTGAATATTTTGAAATCACATCAATTAATGGAAATATAATTTCAAAAATTGTTAATTTAATTTATTTATTGGATTATTCAAGCATCTATCATTCTATTTTAAAAAAAATTGATCCATCACCTGTAAGGAGTATAGATTTTGTTAAGAGTAAATTATGATTTATTTCATATGAATTATACGTTAAGTTTTATATCCAAAATGAGAGGAAAATAGAATGAGAATTACTATTGGAATACCAGCATTTAATGAAGAAAAGAATATTGCAAAAATTATTATTCAATTAAAAAAAGTTGCAGATTCAATTATTGTATGTGATGATGGTTCTTCGGATATGACTGCAGAAATTTCAAAGAACCTAGGTGCGATAGTTGTTAGACATGAAAAAAATATGGGATATGGTTCGGCCATTAAAACAATCTTTCAAAAAGCATCAGAACTAAATAGTGACATTTTAGTAACTTTTGATGCAGATGGTCAACATAGAATAAAAGATATTCAACCTGTTTTAGAACCAATAAAAAATAATAGTGCAGACATAGTAATTGGCTCACGATTTTTAAGTAAATCCAGTAATGTTCCAAATTACAGAAAATTTGGAATTAAAATTATTACAGAATTGACTAATGCATCAATTAAAAAAAAAATAACCGACTCACAAAGTGGATTTAGAGCTTACAACAAACGAGTATTAGAAGAAATTATACCATCTGAAATTGGAATGGGAATTTCAACAGAAATTCTCATCAAAGCAAGTAGTAAAAATTTACGAATAGGAGAGGTACCTATATCAATTCTTTATGAAGGAAATACGTCAACACACAATCCAGTTTCACATGGAGGCTCGGTGTTAATTAGTACGATAAAATTTACTTCGATACAACATCCCTTGAAATTTTATGGGATTCCTTCTGTAATTTTTATTGGTTTAGGAATAATATTTACTTCAATTTCTGTAGATTTTTATGCAGAAGTTGGACGTCTAAATACAAATATTACGTTACTAGCTGCAGGAACATTACTCTTAGGTGCAGTTCTCTTTCTTACAGCAATTTTACTATTCACTCTCGTAAGTGTGGTTAGAGAGAAATAAGATTGATGCAATATAATATTTTGATTAGTGAGTTTAAATGAATGTCATACTCTGTTGTTTAAAATGCAAGAATAAATTAGAAAAAGATTTTTCATGTCTAAATTGTTCAGAGAATTATTTTAATGATTCAGGTTTTATTGATTTTAATCAAAAATTAAAAAATGATTCAGAACCAATATTATTGAAAATACTATCTAGCATAAAATCAGAAGGATATTCTAAAGGCATTTCATCATTTATTAAAAAAAACTCGGAATTGGAGTATAAATTCAAAAAAAACGAAGGAAATATTGGATTTCGAACTATTCGTAAAAGCAATAAAAGATGTTTAATAATTAATAGTGATTTAGGGAATATTCCGGAAAATTTATCTCAAATTTTTGACGAAGTTTTTTCATTAGATAAGAATTTTGAAAAAATTTTAATTCAAAAACATAGATTTGAAGAGAAAAATATTAAGAATGTGATATTAATTAAATCGGAAGATCATACAGCACCATTTTTGAATGATTATTTTGATTTAATTATAATAGATGGAATAAGAATTTTTGAAAAAAATGAAGCATCTAAAGTTGAAGTGATAAAATATTTCAAAGAAATTCAAAGAATTCTGAATGTAGATGGGTGTATGTGTATAGGTGTAAAAAATAAACGAAGTTTAAAAATTTTAGATGATGGAACCAACAATGAAAATGGATTTATGGAAAGTTTCTCAGGCTATAATTCAATTCTTAGAGATTTAGATTTTATAGTTGAACCATATTGGGTATTACCATCATTTCAGAAACCTCATTATTCAGGTCATATGGACGATGATATTTCAACAAAATGGTTTTTAGATAATTTTGATAAATTCTTGTTTAATGATACAAAATTTGCAGTTCCTAGATTTTTCTTAAAAAAAATTAATTCAAAAATTCATAAATTTCTTGCAAAATCAGTTTTTCCATACTATTTGTTTTATTGTTACAAAGGCACAAATTCAAAAAATTTAGAAAAATTTATTTTAGAAAAAAGTAATTTTGAAAAATTTATACAAATTACACGTTCTGAAAAAATTTTCTATATTCTTCTAGGAAAAAATGGTATTCCAAATAAAATATTACACTGTAAGAATACAAACTATGATTTTACTGAAAATATTTTCCATATCAAACGAGTATTTCCAAAATTAAAAAATCCAAATGAAAAAATTTGTATGGAAAATTGGAATGAGGGAGAATTTCCAAATAGAACAAATGAAAAGGATGTTGAACTAGTAATAAATTGGCTAATTAATTTTCAAAAGGAAACAAAATCTGAAGAATTTACAGATAATGATATTGTAAAAGAAGTAGAATATTTAAAAAAACAACTTAAAGAAATTGAAGAAGTCAAAGAATTACCTTATGAGAAATGGCTTGACGAGTATAAAAATCACATAAGTAAAATTAATCTTAAAAAAACTGGAGTGCATGGGGATTTACAACCAAAAAACATACTCCTGAACCACGATAATTCAACTGTTCAAGTAATAGATTGGGATATGTTTGTTGAAAAAGGTAATCCGCTAATTGATTTCCTATGGTTTACAACTAGCATCATGCATTGGGCAATAGATGATAATCAAGAATTTGAATTAAATCTAAGTGGAAATGGAATATTGAAAACATCATTAAAAATGATAAAAGAAACTATGAATAGTCATTTTAAGATTGATTTGGATTTTACAATTTTACTCAGATTTATAATTTTAAGATGGATAACAATCAAAGTGAATGAAGAATTTTCAACTACATATTTAATTTACATTAAGTTATTAAAGACATTACAAATTCAAAATTTTCAAGATAAATAAGAGAATGAATATGGAAAAAAAAGAAATACAAAATTCAAATTCTTTGTTGAAAAATGATTCTGAATCATTATATTTATTGATAATATGGGAAAAATCTCGATACAAAACAGATTCAATTTTAAACGATATTAGAAAAAAATTTGTTATAAAAAAAATCTATGAGATTGAATGGAAGGAAAAAGAATTTGTGCATAATTTAACAAGAATTTATGGATCAAAATCAACCGCAAGTGATAAAGCTAAATTATTTGGTGCGGGACCATTTTTACTGATAGTAATTTCAGATAATAATCCAAAATTCATAGAACAAGATACATTCAAAGGAGTTGATATCATAAATACTAACATCTTAAAGAGTAAATTCGAATATAGAAAATGGATAGGTGAAAAATTTTCTGTTCATGGCACTATCTCTTACAAAGAAACAAATCATAATCTCACTCTTCTATTTGGAAAAAATATTGAAGAATATAGAAAAGAATTACCAGAAAAATGGAACGGAGATATTGAAAGAATCAAACCAAAATTAATCGGTTCTGATGGCTGGAAAAATATGGCGCATCTAATCTATGCATTGAATGGAACAAGTCATTATGTTATTTTAAGAAATTTTGAAGAATTACCAGAAAAATTTCAACAGAAAGATTTGGATATTCTAACTGAAAATACATTAATGAAATATACTATTGATTTTGATTGTTCATTAAACGTAAAGGAAGATCATTTTTTTGAAAAAAATATTGGTGAAAAAAATATTAAATTTGATCTAAAATATTCATCGGAAAATTATTTTGATAAAAAATGGGCAAAAAAAATTATAAAAAGACGTGTTTTACATACAAATGGATTCTATATACCAAACACAGAAGATCAGTTTTACACACTGCTTTATCATGTGATATATCAAAAAAAAGTAATTTCTGAGAAATACAAAAAGAGATTATCTAACTTGGCTGAAGAACTCAAATTAAGTTCAATATCATATTCATTTTTTAATGATTTTGAAAAATCAAAAGAAATTCTAGATAAATATCTAAAAGAAAATGGATATTGTAACACTACATCATTTCAGTTTAAGTTATTTCATAATGAAATTCTTCGTCTTGTCAAAACTTCAATAAATTTAGCAAAAACAGAAGGAATTTTGGTTTTATTTGGAGCAATTAAAATGAAATTATACATAAGTTTTTTTAAGAATCCATAAACAAATTTTTAATTTTCTGAGAATATTTATTTAGAGAATTTCACTATATTCTTTCAAAAAATCTTTGAATTTCATGGAATGTATTCTGTCGCCAAATATACATCCCTCTTCAGTTGCATTAATTGTTCCTTTAAAAAATTACAATTAATTAGCATTGAGTAATTTGTCTCTTAGGTTTTATAGAATATGTCAACTAATTAGAATTAAAATAAGTATTATAATTAGTAAAAAAATTCTTCTTGTTTATTCTGATAAATTATACCATGACATTATATTTCAATTGAATTTAAAAAAAATGATATTGAATGTCAAATAAAAGTAGTTTTAGAGATATAACTAACATTGGAATGTCGGATGTTGTAGGAACTGCAATATCAGCAATTTTTTGGTTTTATATTGCATCTGTAATAGATCCTAAGCAATATGGAGAGATATTTTTCTACATAGGAATAGCTACTATTTGTGCAAGTATTGCATTATTAGCAACTCAAAATTCTGTTATTGTTTATTTAGGAAAAAAAATTCCATTACAATCTACACTGTATTCATTTACATTAATAGGAATGATAGTCGGTTCAACAGTTTTAATTTTATTATTCTATGAATTAGATTTAGTTTTAATTTTTGTTTTTTTTGTGATTCATACAATGGCGATTGGGAATATTCTTGGAAGGAAAAAATTTTCAGAATATTTTAAATATAATTTAATACAAAAAGGACTTCTTTTATTATTAGGAATTATATTTTATAATATTTTTGGTGTTGAAGGTATATTGTATGCATTGGGATGTTCATATATATTTTTTACAATACAAGTGTATAGAGGAATAAAAAATGAACCAATAAATCTCTCCCTCTTTAAAGATCATGTGAAATTTATTTCAAATAATTATGTCTTCATGATTGTACAAATGTCTAAAAGACAGATTGATAAATTAATCATACCAGGAATTTTAGGTTTTACAATTTTAGGAAATTATGCGTTAGCATTACAAATAATTTCTATAATTCTAATATTTCCAAATATAATTTTTAAATATATTTTGCCACACGATGCAAGTGGAAGATCAAATAAAAAAATTAAAGTATTAACAATATTAATTTCGATTGTTTTAGCTATTTTAGGAATAATTTTTGCACCGATATTAGTTCCATTTATTTTTTCAGAATATAGTGACTCAATAATTGCAATTCAAATAATGAGTGTTACAGCAATACCTAGTACGATAATGTTGATTTATACTTCAAAATTTTTAGGTATGGAAAATAGCAAATTTGTTTTAATAAGTAAATTAATCAGTACAACAACAATAATAGTTGGAATGATTTTATTAGGTCAGATGTATGGTTTAGTTGGAGTAGCAGTAGCATTTCTAATTTCAAATTGTTCAGATGCAATATTTTTAATTTTATCAGATAATTATATTAAAAAAACAATTAAGAAGTAATATCAAAAAATTCTATGTCCATGGCGAATCAATATATAAAAAGCACGTAGATTATTATCAAGCAAAGATTTTTCTTAATTTATTTTTTGCAGGTAATTCTGATTTCCAGATTCGTTTTTTACCATCACCTAAAATTTTTTCTAGATCACGAATATCTCTAACCATTCTACGTAGCCCTTCAGGTTCCAATGATGCAGCTTGATCGGATCCATACATTGTTCTATCTAATGTAATATGTCGTTCAATAGAACTTGCACCTAAAACAATAGCAGGTATACAAATATTGTATGCACCAACCTCATGACCGCTATATCCAACTTTACAGTGAAATTTTTTCATTAATGTCTGAATCATCATGAGATTTGCTTCTTCTATAGGCATAGGATATGCACTGTGAGAGTGCATTAATTCAAATGAACATTTATGTTTTTTAAAAATTTTAATGGCAGTTTCAATCTCTTTAATGGTACTCATTCCAGTTGAAATGAATGTCGGTTTTTTTTCTTTAGCGATAATTTCAAGAAGTTTTTTGTGAGTCAACATTGCTGAAGCAACTTTATTAAATTTTGTTTTAAATTTCTGCATTTCAAGTTGGCTTTTTGTATCCCAACATGAAACAAACCAAGGAATTTTTTTTGATTTACAGTATTTATCAATTATTTTGTAATCATCAATTGAAAATTCTAGACCATTTTTTTGTTCCCTAGTTGTATTGCCCCAGGGACTTTGACGTGGTGAATTCAATATTTCAGAATCATATACTAATTCAACAGTTCTTTTTTGGAATTTTACTGCATCACAACCAGTATCTTTTGCAATATCGATTAATTTTTTTGCAATTTTTAAGTCTCCATTATGATTAATTCCTATTTCAGCAGTTATAAACACCATAACGTATTTTCAGAACATTTTTTTATAAACGTGACGTACTAATGTCAAGTATTATTTTTGATAATTTTTTTCAATTTGTTCACATATAATATGTATGATAGTTCTGTGCGCTTCTTGTATTCTAGGAGTTAGATCTGAAGGAACAGGAATTATGATATCACTGTATTTTTTCATTTTAGATACATTTTTTCCAGTAAGTGAAATTGTTTTTGCACCTAACGATTTAGATTTTGATAGTCCTTTTATAACATTTTTAGAATTTCCACTAGTAGAAATTCCAATTACTACATCTCCACTTTTGACAAGACCTTCACATTGTCTTACAAAAATATTTTCAAAACCATAATCATTTCCCAATCCAGTAATAATCGAAGAGTCAGTAGTTAATGCAATTGCAGATAGTGATTTTCTTTCTAAAAGATATCTTCCAATTAGTTCACCAGCCATGTGTTGAGCATCAGCAGCACTTCCACCATTACCAAAAATTATAATTTTATTTTTATTTTTTAATGATTTAGAAATTAATAAAATTGAATTAAATATTTCATCTTCAAGTTTTTTTGAATCATGTATTATCTTTGAGCTCTCTTCAAATAATTCATTGATTTTAGAATTTTTTTTCATGATCAGTATTATACAGATTTTTTTGAACTTAGAATTAAATCAGCTAGTTCTCGAAAGGCTCCTTTTCCACCAAAGGTTTTACATACATAATTAGAAATATTTTTGACGATTGGTACTGCATCATTTGGAGCGACAGATAATCCAACTTGTTTTAACAGCATAACATCATTTACATCATCACCAATAAATGCAATGTTTTTTGGATGAATCTTATATTTCAAAATAATTTTTTTTAATAATTGGGATTTATCGTTTATACCATCATATAGATGATTGATAGACATTTTTTTGCTCCATTCTTTCACAGTTTTTGTTTTTTCTTTTGTTATGATAATAGTAGGAATGTTTTGTTTTCTTAACAATGTAACACCCATACCGTCTCTTGCATGGAATTTTTTCATAATATCACCTTTATCAGAATAATACATTCCTCCATCAGTGAGAACACCATCAACATCTGTAATGACTAATTTGATTAATGCACATTTTGTCTTAAGTTGAGATGATGTCAATTTCATATAACATTAATTTTTTTCTAGTATATTTAATGTTCTAAGGATGGAAAAGTGTGAATAACTTATCATTAAAATATAAATTCATGAAATCGTGATAAAGCATATGAAAGGTAATTTTAAGTTAAAAGATGAAGGAAAGGTAATTTCAGATCTAGATTCAGAACTGGATAATGATAATAAGTTAATTTTTAAAAAAAATAGCGATGATAAGGAAATTACAGCTGAAGAGTTTGAAGATTTCATAGTGAAATCAGGTGCTGCAGGTTCTTTCATGATTTTCAGATCTGAGAAAAAAGAAACAGAATTGGGAATTGATGAACTATAACACGTAATATTTTAATTTAATTATAGCAAGATAATTTCTAAAACAATGTCCAGTGAAATTGAACAAGTTATGCAGAAAGTGTATTATGAAAAATTGTATGACAGTTGGGTATCTAATTTCGCTTTAAATTTGGGAAATATTTGGAAAGAAGAATCAGGTAATGATTTAATTCCTAAAGATAAAGCAAAATCATCAATTGTTATTGGAAAAGGACCATCAATAAAAGAACATAATCATTTAGAACTTTTAGCAAATAGTGAATTTAAAGGAAATATCATTTGTTGTGATGGTGCACTAATTTCTGCTTTAAAAGCTGGAATTACTCCAGAGAAATTTCCAGACTTTTATGTTGTTTGTATAGAAGCAAGACAAGGATTAAAAAAATATTTTGATGATGACTTGGTCAAAAAATTTGGTAAGAAAATTAAAGGAATCTTTTCTGTAGTTGCAGATCCTGAAGCAATAGATGTTGCAAGAAAGTCAGGTATTAAGATTCATTGGATGCATGCATTATTTGATTATGAAGAAGGAAAAAAATCATTTAACCAAATTTCAGCAATGATGATACGAGCAAAGAAGCACAAAAATGGATTACCAGGATTACAGACAGGAGGGAATGTAGGTACAACATCATGGTTTTTTGGTTGGAGAGTTTTAAAATCTGAAACGGTTGCATTGGTTGGTATAAACCATGGTTGGAATGAAACAGATTCATGGGAAATAATTACCTCACATGGATTTGAAGTTGAACCTCCAGAAATAGATCATAATAGCCCATCATTTAATAAATTATTTCCAAAAATTTACAATCCAGAATTTGATTGTAATTGTATTCTAGATCCTATTTTCTTATACTATAGTAAAGCATTGAAAGAATTTATTTCTAGAACTCCTCAAAATATTACTACAATTAATGCTACAGAAGGAGGAGTAATTTTTGGAGATAGAATTCATTGTATGAAATTTTCTACATTCTTAGAAAAATACAAATTTTAGCTTAGTTTACGATTAAATTCATCATAAGATTAAATAAAACATTAAATGAGATTTATGCATGAAGGTTCTTTTAATAGTTCCAGAAATTCGACTGGATAACGTCCCATATTTTTGGCCATTTTGGGCAGGGATTTTTGCATCAATTGTAGAAAAAAAAAGGCAACAAGTCGCAATACTAGATCTAAATGCTCTAAGAACCAAATTTCCTAACTCATCAGTACCAAATGAATTAATCATAAAAGAAATTAAATCAGAAAAATGGGATTTAGTTGGAATTGGTGGTTTAACAACAACTTATAAGAGAATTAAGGAATTAATGCCAATTATAAAAAAGGCTGCACCAGATGCATTGTTAGTTAGTGGAGGAGGGTGGGCAACATACAATCCACATGAGATTATTCAATTGGTACCTGAATTAGACATGATATGTATTGGTGAAGGTGAGGAAACATTTTCGGAGATTTGTGATAAGCTTATTGCAGGAGAAAATGATTTTTCAGATGTAAAAGGTTTATGTTATAAAGATAATAATGAGATAAAATTTTCTCATCCAAGAGCTTTAATTCCAGATTTAGATGTTGTTCCATATCCAGCATATCATCTATTTGAGACAGACATCTATTTCAAATATTCATCTCTTCCACTTTCCGTAGAAGCAATAAATTCAAAACGTAGAGGATCAATTGTTTGGGAAAGAGGATGTCCCAGAGGGTGTACATTTTGTTCACATAACGGAATGTCTAGAATTGATCTTCAGAATATTTACGGAGAAGGTGACAGAAAAAAAGGTGAACAAACAGTTAGAATGGTTGATAAAGAAAACGATACTTTTCAATTAGCTGCAAGATGGCCTACCCCAGAATACGCTGTAAAAAATGTTGAAATGTTATATGAAGAGTATAATCTAGATTTTATTTCAATTTTAGATGAAAATATGACAAGTAATTTGAAATGGACAACAGAATTCTGTGAAAAATATAGAGAAGCAGGATTACATGAAGTAGTAAAATGGGGAACACTAGGAGATGCACCAAGTGTCGCAGTAAAACCAGACTTAATTCCAACTATGATTGATGCAGGATGTTCATACATATCATTTGGGTTTGAATCAGCTTCGGATAAAGTACTAAACCAAGATATCAAAAAAGGACAATTACAAATGCATTTACAAAAAACAATTGATACAGTGAAAGCAACAAAATTACGTCCTATTGCAACATTCATGATTGGAAATCCAAATGAAAATATTAACGATTTGTTAGAAACAGTAGACTTTTGGATTAGAAATAAAATAGAAGTTGATCCTTTTATTTGTACACCATATGTAGGAAGTCCACTATTCTTTGATTATAAAAAATCAATATTAGAACAATATGATGAGAGATTGAAAATAATCTATGAAAAACGCAAAGAGGGAGAAGAAATTCATATAGAAAAAGAGAAAATTGATAGTTGGGAATTAGATGCTTTAGATAAATTTATGACAGAATGCGGAAATGCAACAGATTATACAGCAACAGTTAGTCAATGTTTTACAGTTCCAGAATTATTTGCGCTTAAAAGATTAATGTATAAACATGATACGAGAAGAATCATACAATTTGCACATAAGAGATTTGATGAATCAGGATTAGAACAATGGAAAGTTAGTGATAAATGGAAAAAATACGATCCTAGACATATTGCTAAACAAGAAATATCAGAGAAAATTAAAGTTTCAAAGTAGCATTGACAAAAAATAAAGAATTAGAAAAATTTTATCAAGGTGTGTATCTAAAAGGAGAGAAGAAACATTTTACCCCATTTGTTACAAAGGGTACTACATCTGCAGAAGCAAAAGAAGTAATTAATGAGATCAAATGGCACAATAAGACAGTTTTGGATGTGGGTTGTGGAACAGGAAATTTTGCAAGTCTAGTTGCAAAGAATGGTGCAAAGAGAATACTAGGTATAGACTATGCTGAAGAAGCTATTAAAATTGCAAAGAAAAAACATGTCCATTCAAATTTAGACTTTAAACAAATGGATGTAAAACATGTTAAAGAAAAATTTGATGTGATTGTTTCAATAGGTACTTTAGAACATATGGATAATCCTTATCAGATTTTAAAAAAATTTAAAAAACTATTAAACAAAAATGGAAAAATTATCATTACATCACCTAACTGGTCAAATCCAAGAGGGCATATGCTAATGATGTTATATTTTCTGTTTGATGCACCAATAACCTTGGCAGATCTTCATTATCTAACACCTAAAGATTTTGAAAAATGGGCAAAAAAAATGAATATGAGATTAAAATGGCATACATTTGAAAGATCATGGGCACATGGAGAAATTTTGGTAAAAGATTTTCAAAAAAGAATACCCAATATACTAAATGATATGAAAATTGATATTGAAAAATCAAAAATTGACAGATTAATACATTGGATTAAAAGAGATATTGTCGGTTTTGATAATTCATTGGAACATAGCGGAGCAATAGGACTGTATATTCTTAAGTAAAAAAATTTAGTGTTAAACTCAACGATTTTTAATTTCTTTAACTAATTCATTTCCTAATATATTAAATAAACTAGAATTTTTTTCTAAAAACATTTTCATTTTTGATTCTCGAATTTCAACATCAATTAATACAGAGTCATAGAAAAATTCTTTTTTTTCTATAAAAAAATAACCAAATAAATCAAAATCAAATGAATGTTTTTCTAGAAGCGTTAGAAATTGATCAAGATTACTAGATTGAAATTTTTTTTCTAATAAATTTTTTATCGCAGATGGTAATTCAGAAATATCTCTAATTTTTGTAACAGAATCTAATCGATCATATATTGCATCAGTAAGAGTGATAGTAGGTCTTCCAAAAAATGCAGCTTCAAAACCAGAACTTCCGCCAGAAGTTATTACTAAAGAACATTTTTCATATAATTTCTTACTTGAGATGGAAGGATGTAAAAGTTTGACATTTGGAATATCCAGAATTTCTTTATAAAATGAAGTTTTTCTCCATTCACGACGTTGACCAGGATGTTCTTTAACATATAATGTATAATCTATAGGTAATGATTTTGCAACATTTCGAATACTTTCAATTTGGTTTGTTAAATATGGAGCACCAAGTAATAAATTTCTATCAGGATCAACTTGTAGAGGGAAATAAATAAATTTTTCATCTTTAACATCTAACATTGAATTTTTGTCTAAAAAAGATTGTCTGATTCTTTTTTTGATTATTCGTGATGAAATTGCATCAAATAGAACTTTAGTTTTTGTTCTACCAAAATAAGTATAATGAGAGTTAATATTCGAATTATTTGATTTAAAAAGAAACTCATTCGAAGCTTTAATTATACTTGATTTATCATCGCCAAAATCTTCAACATAATCAATAATTTGTCTATTCAAATCAAATTTTTTTCGATATTCTCTTAATTCTTCAAAACTTCGATTCTTTGAAGGTAACGAAGTTAATGATTCGTGAGAATCAAGATCTGAAATTTTTGATGAAATGTAGGTTTTATATCCAATTATAGAGGGATTAATTATAAGAGGAGTGACATTTTTCCTTTTACATAATTCATAGAAAATGTATTCAGGTCTTAATGAGGGTTGAAACATTATAAAAAAATCAGGTTTTGATTCATCAAGAATTTTTTCAAATAATCTACACTCTTGTTCAATTATAGATAATATCTCATTTTCAGAAAATTTATAGAATTTATTAAATCTATAAAAATGTCTTTCATTAATTGCTAGCTGCCATAGATTTATTCCATATTTTTCTTCAAACTTTTTCAGATAATTTGTGTCAGGATTATTAGAATCAAATTTTATTAAATCATGAAAAAACCATTGTTTTTTGAAATTTACAATAGTTTGATTTTCAAAAAATTTTTTTGGTTTATCTGTGGTATCAATTAAAGCATATTGTTCACAATTAAGATTTTTTTGGAAAAAATCAGAAATAGCAAAATGGAGAAGAAAAAGATCTAGATAATATATTATTTTAAGGGTCATGGATTACACATTATTTTTTAAAAATTCAATATCTTCATTTAATGATCGTTCATAACCATCATGCTTTATGTGTTTATTAAATTCTAGAAGTTTCGGTTCATCATCTAACAATTTCAAAACATTTTCAAGATAAATCGGGCGTTCATGTATTTTAGAAATTATTTTCTCAATTAAATTAAAATCATCTTGGGTATCAACTGTACAACGAATTTGTGAAATGTCTTCAATATAGGAATAAGTGGATTGTTTAAACAGACTTTTATTTTTATAGAGATAAGGTGTTACATGTTCTCTTTCTGAGGGTAATTTTGCTTCATTCCATGCTTTTTTTAAAGATTTAAAATTAAATATTTCAACAAGGAACCCCAACGGAAATGTCCTTTTTGGATTTTCAGTGGATAAATAATCAAGATCTGAATTAATAAACATGTTAATTACTTGATCAACAATTTTTGGATCAATTAATGGATTATCAGAACTAATTCTAATAATAATTGACAAATTATTAGATTTTGCACATTGATAATATCTGTCTAAAACGTCTTTTGAGTCACCTCTAAAACAGTTTAAATTATTTTTTTTACAAAAATCAACTATTGTATTATCCATGTCCAAAGTGGTTGTCGCAATATAGATTTTTTTAAGTAATTTAGAAAATTTTAATTGTTCTAGTTGAAATTTCAACATTGGAGTTTCACCATTAATTAGTTTCAATGTTTTTCCAGGAAGTCGTGATGAACCCATTCTAGCTTGAATTATACAACCAATCATGAATTAATTTTGATGATTATGGATTTAGGCATTTCTGTGAAATTTTTAGTAATAATATAAAATGGATATACAATATTGAGGCCTATATGATTTGACAGATGAATGTTCTATGTGTAATATTGATTATTGATTATTAATTGTTTAATATGATTTAAAAAATGTTAGATAATGAAAGAAAGTTTTGGAATTTCCAAGAAGAAAAATAATTATTCTGGAGGTTTTATCTCAAAAAAGAGTATAATTTTTCTAAGTGTTATGTTAGTTATAGGCTTTTTTATAAGATTAAATTATTTTCCGTTTGATATACCGTTTGACCAAGATGTTTTAGATTTTTTTGAATATGCGATAAAAACAAAAAATTTAGGTACAATTCCTAATGATTGGTTTTTAGCAAATAATGGTTGGTCGTTGTTTTTAACAACTTTTTTTACGTTTATACCATTAGAGGGATTTCTTGATTATGTAAATTTACAAAGAATGATATCGATAGTAATCTCTGTTTTGACAATTATTCCGGTATTCTTTTTTTGTAAAAAATTCTTTGATGAAAAAATTGCATTAATAGGAGGAGCACTTTTTATTTTCAATCCATATATTATAGATTCATCCATACTTGCTGGGACACATACAATATTCATTTTTACGGGAATTATTGCATTTTATTTTTTTCTAAGGGACAGTATAAGAACAACGTACATTAGTTTTGCAATATTAGGAATTTTAGTAGTTATACGATATGAAGGGTTGATTTTACTTATACCATTTACAATTTTATATTTTATAAAATTTCGAAATCATTCAAAATATTTTCTAAATTATATAATTTCAGTAACAATTTTCTTAGCCATAATTTTGCCATTTTCAATAATAGATCTAAATAATTTTGGAGAAGATGGCCTGGTAAGTCATATTTTTTCAAATTTAAAACATGTTGATAAACACATCATACAAGAAAAATATTCTGGAGATGATTGGACAGATAATATTGAGGGAAATATTTTATCATCATTCGTTGTAAAAGGATTTGCAAATATTTTTAAATTTTTAGGTTTTGGATTATTTCCAATTTTATTATTTTTAATACCTTATGGTATATTTAGAATTTTTAAAAATATTAATCAGAAGAAATTATTTATAATTTTTATAAGCATCACACTTCTAATTCCTGCATTTTACGCGTATGCAAGAGATTTCCAAGATATAAAATTTTTATTAATTATGTATCCAATTTTTTCATTGTTATCATTATACATTATTGAAAAAATTCATTTTAAAACAACTAAAACTAACGTTACAAATATTATTTTAATATTTACAATTATAATTAGTTCAATAATAATTTTAGAAATTGATAAAGTTAATTATGAATATGAAAGAGATTCATTCATTGTTGCAAGTAAAGTTGTGGAAATTGCAGATGGATACTTGATTTATTCTCCTGAAAGTAGATATATCAAAGCAGCTGAAGCTGAATACAAGTGGCCAGATGTGTTACCAAATAACAAAGATGGTCATGTAATAAGAGATAAAACATTAAGATTTGAGATTGATTTTTCTGAAAATAATTTATCGTGGAAATATAATCTAGGTGAAGAAACGTTATCATCAAAAACATTTGAGACACTATACGAATTATTTTCTAGTTTAGAGAAAAAGGGATTAACACATATAATTATTGATGAAGATGAAGATAGAGCAAAATTTCTTAGTGAAGCTTTTCTAAATCCAAAAAAATTTCCATTTTTAAAAGAAGTTTATGATTCATCTTCAGATCAATTATCATATAATGTAAAAATTTTTGAGATTAATTACAATAAATTAGAATATGGAGTATGAGTTTATTCTAATTTTTTTTGGAAATATTTTTTTTAGAATACAAAATATAGATAAAGAATATCACGAATAAGATTGAAGATGAGATGAAAATTGGATCATTGAACAAGAGTTTCAAATTAATATTTTCTGGCAAAATCCAAATAACATCTGGTTTAAAATAGATAAGTTCCCAATGTATCAAAACTGTCAAAGCATGTACTATAATAATAGAGCTAAAAAATAATTTTTTGATGTATTTTTTTGTATAACCTTCAAAAAATATATTCAGACCATATGACATTGTTAATATCATAGGGAAAATTATAGGTACAAAATGTCGTGATTCATTATAAGTTGCAGTTAGTAAAGATAAGATTATGTAAATACTGACGTACCAAATGAAAATTATTAATTCTGTTGTTGTAATAGATTTTCTCTTTATTCGTAAAAAGAAAGTTGCTATACCAATAATAAAAAATAATGATAAAGGTAAACTTGAAAAAGTATGTCCAATTTTTGCAGATTCTGAAATTTCATTTGGAGAAAAAATCATATAGAAACTATCAATTACAGGCATTATAGTTACACTTGCCACATGCGGAATCAATGATTTGAGTGGATTACTTTCTAATGATACAGTAGGAGTACTAGACAATGAATCGATTTGGAGTGATAGCTGGCCTATTGGATCAGGCCAATAATATGGAAAAATAGAGAATAATGTAATCAAAGAAATAGAAAAGAAGACTGAGATTAAAAATAATGAATAGAATATGCGTTTTTTATGTAATAATTTCCGTGAGATTTGTTTATTCCATGCATTATGAATGAAAATAATGCCCAATATTACAGGTATGAATTCTAATGCAGTAGGTTTTGTATTTATTGCAAAAGCAAAAGCAATTGATGCAAAAATAAAATATTTGTAATTTATTTTATCCTTATGTGTTGAGTAAATTAATAATAAAATAGTCAATAGTAGAAAGAATCCAAGGAATGTTTCATAATATAATGTTCTACTAAAATGAAACCAAAGAGTATGAAATAATAAAATAGATGCAAAGATTAAGCCAACTGATTTATTGATTAAAATTTTTCCAATTTGAAATGAAATTATTACAG
>MDTE01008891.1_pt1 | contig 18042 bp, 18 predicted proteins | sample 811231 | NCBI WGS metagenome assembly MDTE01 (sample SAMN05326651, study PRJNA326480) | marine metagenome | isolation source: seawater | place: Indian Ocean: Red Sea | collected 2010 | reverse complement strand
AAGTGATATGAAAAAGTGGCAGTGCATCGTGTGTGGGTTTATCTATGATGAAGAAGAGGGTCTAGAGGAAGAGGGAATTGCTCCAGGCACACGATGGGAGGACATCCCAGAGGATTGGGTTTGTCCCGAATGCGGTGTTGGTAAGGCCGACTTTGAAATGATGGAAATCGATTAATCCGCATGGATCGAATCAAGCTCACTAAACAGATCCTTGTTGCCATGGTGATTGGATTCACCATCGGCGCGCTGATTCATGGCTTTGATTGGTCGGAGAACGCCTTTGTAGGCGAATTTCTGGTGGGCGGGATTTTTAGCTTAGGCGGGCAGATCTTTATCAAGACACTGAAGCTGCTCGTGGTGCCCCTTGTCTTTGTGTCCCTTGTGTGTGGCGCGAGCAGTTTAGCCGGTGGAAACAATATGGGGCGAATCGGACTAAAAACCGTCGCGCTGTATTTGATGACAACGGCTGTCGCTATCTCGCTCGCGTTGACGGTGGCGAATATCATCAATCCGGGCCTTGGCATCAACATGGCCGAGGGAATGACTTTCCAGGCGAAGGAAGCGCCGCCGCTCACGCAGGTCGTGCTGGACATCTTTCCAAGCAATCCAGTTGCGGCCATGGCCGAAGGCAACATGCTTCAGATTATTGTTTTCGCGCTGTTGCTGGGCGTCGCGTTAACCCGGGCGGGAGACGCGGGTCTTGCGTTAAAAGCGAGCTTCGACCGCTGGAATGAAGTCATTATGCAACTGGTCATGATGCTCATGCTGGCAGCGCCGGTTGGCGTGTTTTGTTTGATGGTAACGCTCGGTGCTCAGCTTGGGTTCGGAGCGATCCTCGATCTGCTAGCCTATTTCCTCTGCGTGCTACTAGTGTTGGCGCTGCATTTTTTGATTACGTATCCAACACTCATCAAACTACTGGTCCGAGTAAGCCCAGTTCTCTTTTACCAGCACATGACGCCAGTGATGGCATTCGCATTTAGCACCGCATCAAGTGGAGCAACGCTTCCAGTGACCTTGGAAACCGTGAAAAAGCGCATTGGTGTGCGTAACGAGATTGCAAGTTTTGTGGTTCCGGTTGGTGCAACCATCAACATGGATGGGACTGCGATTATGCAGGGTGTGGCCACCGTTTTTATCGCCCAGGCGTTTAACGTTGATATTGGTCTGACCGGTTATTTGATGGTGATTTTGACGGCAACCATGGCATCGATTGGTACGGCTGCTGTCCCAGGTGTGGGTCTAATCACACTGGCGCTCGTCTTGACTCAAGTAGGACTGCCAGTTGAAGGAATCGCGCTCATTATTGGCGTTGATCGCTTGCTCGACATGACTCGAACGGTTGTCAACGTGGTGGGTGATGCTACGGTCTCGAGCGTTGTGGCTCGAAGCGAAGGTCAATTTGAAGATGAGATCTTTGCTGCAGAATCGGTCCGCTAGGCTTGCAGCTTCATCGGCGGGAAATCGAGCCATCGATTGAGTAGTGCTTGCTGAAGCCCGGGGGGTCCGGCGAGCAACTCGCTCGCCGCCTCGTGCGCCCTTGTTAACAAGTCTGCATCCCTTCTCAGATCGGCGAGCTTAAACAGCACTTCCCCCGACTGGTCTCGCCCTAGCATGTCTCCCGGACCGCGCATTTGAAGGTCTTGTTCAGCGATATAGAATCCGTCAATGGAGTCCCGGAGCACCCCAAGACGCCGCTTGCCTGTCTTACCGAGCGGAGATTCGTATAGCAAAATACAGGCGCTGGCCTGATCGCCTCGGCCTACCCGCCCTCTTAGCTGATGAATTTGGGTTAACCCAAATCGCTCGGCGTTCTCAATGATCATTAATACGGCGTTGGGTACATCAACACCGACCTCGATTACCGTCGTGGACACGAGGACACTGATCTTCCCTTTTTTGAATTCGCGCATGACGGTTTGTTTTTCTTGACTGCTCATTTGGCCGTGCACGAGGCCAACCGAATGATTGGCTAAGCGTTTGCTTAAGTGCTGATGGGTCAGGGTTGCGCTAACGAGTTGGCCATCTTCGCTGTCAATCGAGGGGCATACCCAATAGGCTTGCGCGCCCTCTGCGCACGCCTTGGCAAGTCGGTCGATGACGGCCTCTCTGCGCTCGCTGGCCATTACACGAGTCGTAATCGGTGTTCTGCCTGGAGGGCGCTCGTCAATCACGGAGGCATTTACGCCAGCGTATAGGGTCATTGACAAGGTTCGGGGGATCGGTGTCGCCGAAAAAATGAGTTGATGCGGACGGAATTGATCTTCGCCTTTTTCAAAGAGTGCGTGGCGCTGTGCAACCCCAAATCGGTGCTGCTCATCGATTAAAATAAGTCCCAACTGTGCGAATTCAACTTGGCTTTGAAAAAGTGCATGGGTGCCCACCAAGAAATGTATTTGGTTGGCCTTTAACTGCGTTAGCACCGTATCACGCGACTTTCCCTTAACGCTGCTCGACAACCAACCAACATGAAACCCCAGCGGCTTAAACCAGTTGGTTAGGGTCTCGAAGTGTTGCTCAGCGAGCAATTCGGTCGGAGCCATAAGCGCCACCTGTCCGCCGGATGCCATCGCGGCGAGTGCAGCGAGTGCGGCGACCACGGTTTTTCCCGCACCGACATCGCCTTGGATGAGACGAAGGGCAGGGGAGGGTTGTCTTAGATCTTCAAAGATTTCGTTGACGACCCGTATTTGGGCCCCGGTAAGGTCAAATGGCAGTCTGGCTGTGAACGCCTCAAAGATCGGCGCTGGACATTCAAGCGGACGGCTTGGTTCGGCTTGCGTTTCACGGTGCCAGAGCATCATGCCGAGCTGGTAGGCGGTGAGTTCCTCAAACGCAAGTAATCGCTGGGTGGGATGCTCGCCGCGCTGTATGGCCGCTAGATCCTCTTCAGCAGGTGGCGAGTGGAGCATGGTTAGTGCCGTCCATAAATCAGCCGCTGGGCGATCCCTAGTGAGTGGTTTAAACGCGGCTTCTAGTCCCGGAATCGCCAAAGCCTGGCGCACAAGCGACTGCATTTTGGCTTGGCCCAACCCTTCAACGACTGAATAGACCGGAGTCAGCGTATCAGGCAGAGATGCTTTGGGATTGCGATCATATTGGGGATGAATCATTTCAAGGCCACGTGGCCCTTTGCGGATCCGTCCAAAACAACGCACGCGAGGGTTAGCATCGAATTGTGCTTGTTGCGAGCGATTGAAGTGAAAGAACCTCACCGGTAAACGTCCCGTCTCATCTTCGATGGTCACGAGCAGGCTCCGGCGCCTGCCAAACTGAACTTGGCTAGAAATCGCTTGCCCTTCGATAACACACTCGCCGTCATGTTGCAGGTCAGCAATCATTGTTTGTTTGGTTTGGTCCTGATAACGAAATGGTAGATGAAACAGAAGGTCCTCCGCAGTGGTGATGTTGAGTCGTTCGAGCTTGGCGGCGACGGCGGGCCCAACGCCCTTCAGTGTGGTTACTGGTGTATCAGCCGGGTGACGCTGAGCGGCCTCCTTTTTACCCGGCATGAATCGCGACGATAGCGTCAATCTCGATTAATGCGCCAAGCGGCAGGCCCGCAACTTGAGTCGTTGCCCGAGCGGGATAGGGCGCGGTGAGATTTGCTTCGATCGCTCGGTTTACTGCTGCAAAGTCAGAGAGATCCTGGAGGTAGAGCGTGAGCTTGAGCGCGTGCTGGATGCTCGTTCCTGCTTGAAGACAGATGGCCTCTACATTCGATAACGCCTGATTAACTTGCGATTCGATATCGTCGCTTGCCAAATGACCGGTGACTGGGTCAAGGCCAAGTTGTCCGGAAACGAACAGCATGCTGCCATGACGGATGGCCTGGGAATAAGGGCCTAGCGCCTTTGGAGCGTTGTCAGTCTGAATGGCCTCTCGCTTCACCGTTAGTTCCTGACTCGGACAATGCGATTAACATGGTGAATATGACGCAACTTCTTGATGACGGTGGCAAGGTGGACTCGGTCCCTGACTTGTAGGAGAAGGTTGACTGTCGTGAGTCGCGCGTCGCGCTCAAGAATGCTGATCCGCTCGATATTGGCGTCGACTCCAGTAATGGTCGAGGCTAGCATAGCGATGAGCCCTTTTTCGTGCTCAAGCTCGATGCGCATTTCGACCGTGAACTCTTGGTCGATCTGGTCTTCCCACCGGACGGCCATCACCTCTTCGCCCTTGGTGCGGAGCTCGCCCATGTTTCGGCAACTATCGATGTGAATTACGATGCCTTTGCCTGCGCTGATGTGTCCAATGATTGGATCACCAGGAATAGGCCGGCAACATCGTGCATAGGTCACGACCATGCCTTCAGTACCTCTAATGGCAAGCGGCCCCTCGTAACCAAGCTCTAACGGCGCATCAGCAGATTGACTCTGGACGAGTCGCCTCGCAACGACGCTGGCCATTTGGTTGCCGAGGCCGATCTGATGAAGCAAATCCTCTTCGTTCTGAAACTTGCCAGTTTCGACGATTTGAGAGAGGAAATTGGGATCAATATCGCTCAACGACGAATTAAGGGCCGCCAAGGCGCGTTCAAGCAACCGCCGGCCTAATTCGATGGATTCGTTTTCTTGTTGTACTTTCAATGCATTGCGGATCCCGCTGCGAGCTTTTCCTGTCACGACATAGCTAAGCCAAGCGGGATTCGGCAGGGCGCCCGCAGAACGAATGATCTCGACAGTTTGTCCGCTTTCAAGGGAGGCAGACAGTGGCGCGAGGCGGCGATCGATTCGGCAGGCTACACACGTGTTGCCGATATCGGTGTGCACTGCGTAGGCGAAATCTACAGGGGTCGAGCCCTGGGGTAGCTCATAGATGTCTCCTCCCGGACTGAAGACGTAGACCTCGTCGGGAAATAGATCAATCTTGACGTTCTCAATGAACTCAAGCGAGTTTCCGGCGCTCTGCTGTAGTTCGAGTAATCCTCGCATCCACGCCCTAGCTCTGTGTTGGCCTGACGTCATGCTTTCATCGCTCGTTTTGTATAGCCAGTGGCCAGCAATCCCGTGGTTGGCGAACTCCTCCATCTCTTCTGTTCTAATCTGAATTTCGATGGGCAGTCCGTGCATGCCAAACAGTGTGGTGTGCAAGGACTGGTAGCCGTTGGCTTTCGGAATCGCGATGTAATCTTTGAATCGGCCGGCTACGGGCTTATACAAGTTGTGCACCATGCCGAGCACTCGATAACAAGTATCGACGTCGTCTACGACGATTCTGAACGCGTAAACGTCCATGATCTCGGCGAATGAACGGCGTTTAGAGCGCATCTTTGTGTAGATGCTGTAAAGGTGTTTCTCTCGTCCAAAGACACGGGCAGAAAATCCCTCCTTTTCCAAACGTCCAGTGATGGAATTCTGCAGCTTGGTGACGACCTCCTTCCGATTGCCGCGAGCTTTGCGTACCGCTTTTTCAATCATGCTTGATCGAAGTGGGTAAAGCGCTCTGAAGCCGAGCTCTTCAAACTCCACTCGGATCGTATTCATGCCAAGGCGCAAGGCAATCGGCGCATAGATTTCGAGGGTTTCGCGAGCGATTCTTCGGCGTTTTTCTGGGTCCAGGTAACCAAGGGTACGCATGTTATGGAGGCGGTCAGCTAATTTGACCAAGATGACCCTGATGTCCTTGGCCATGGCGAGGGTCATTTTTTGAAAATTCTCGGCTTGCGCTTCAGCTCGAGACAGGAACATGCTGGAAAGCTTGCTGACGCCATCCACCAGCTCCGCTACCTGATCATCGAAGTTCGTCGAGAGCAACTGCTTTGGAACGCCTGTATCCTCGATCACGTCGTGGAGTAGCGCTGCCATTAAACATTGGTGGTCGACGCGCATGTCGGCCAGGATCTGTGCGACGGCAAGTGGATGGTTGATATACGGCTCACCTGACTTCCGGGTCTGCCCCTCGTGGGCTTCTTCCGCAAAATCGTAGGCGCGAACAACTTGGGCGACCTGCTCTGGGGCTAGGTATCCGTGAAGGTTTTCAGCAAAGGTATCTATGGTTGACATGTCGTTTCATCAAGACGACGGGTCTTGAACAGAATCTACTCGTAGTTGAGTACGACTGCAACGCAGAAACGGTTGGATTGCTTAAAGTGTCCTAATGTTTCTATTTCACAGGGGCGGTTGGGTCGATCTCAGCCAGCCAGTTAAAATTCCTCTGGGGAAGAGGGCTTGCGGTCAAAGGCTTCGCTGAGCAAATCCATAGCAAGAGGCTCAAAGTCTTCTTTTGGCTTTTCTGCGAGAATGTCTGGCCCAACTAATCCATCTGCGACTTCGCGAAGCGCGAGCACTGTTGGCTTGTCATTTTCCAACGGAACTAAGGGATCCTTGCCTTCCGTAGAGATCTGACGTGCACGCTTGCTTGCTACCATGACAAGCTCGAATCGGTTCGCAACATTCTCAAGACAATCTTCAACGGTGACTCGGGCCATGGTCTATCCTCTTAAATTCGTAATCTTAAAGCCGTCATCATTGATTAGTGGTGCCGACTTAATGATGGATGGAAGTTGTCCAGTTAGCTAGCAACTAATAATCAATCGTTTGGGCTAACGGCGAAGCGATGTTCCGAACATTCAGACACCCCAGGTCCATCGCAACTTCAAAGGGGAACGAAGTGTAGCTAGAAAGTGTAAACGCTGCAAGAAGACTCTTTAGAGCTATCAGCTCGACCCAGTCAGCAATTCTGTGAGTAGCTCGCCTTGCGCCATTTCTTGAACGCCGCGTCGAAAGGATTCACCCCGGCCACTGATGATGTCATTGAGCTGACTCAATGCAAGGTCGAAGGAGTCGTTAACAACGAGATAATCAAACGCGGAATACTGGGAAATTTCGCTGACTGACAAGCTAAGACGTTGCTCAATGACCTCGCTGCTGTCCTGCCCTCGTCCCAATAGACGGGTTCGAAGCGCGCCGAGCGATGGCGGTAGCAAGAAAATGAGTTGGGCATCCGGTAACTGCTGTTTGATCTGCAAAGCACCCTGCCAGTCTATCTCAAGGAGAGTGCTCTGGCCTGATGCCTTAATTCGGTCTATCTCACTCAGGCTTGTTCCGTAGAGATGCCCGAAGACTTCCGCTGACTCGAGAAATTGACCGTCCTCGCTGAGCGTTTCAAAGGTCTCGCGCTCAACGAAGTAATAGTTTTCTCCGTCGCGCTCACCCGGCCTCATGGGTCTTGTGGTATGCGACACGCTCACCGCCAGGTCTGGCCGTTGCTCCCTTAGCGCCGCCACGAGTGATGTCTTTCCGGTGCCGGATGCGGCGGCAACGACAAATAAGTAAGGGTCAATTGACCCCGGTGCTGCAGTCATTAGTGAGTTAATTCTCGTAGGGCTAGGGGACAGGAGAGAGTACGAGATCGAGAGCTGCGAGGCAATCTACAGGCTGCTCATTCAACATTCTGGATTTGTTCCCGTAGCTGCTCAATAAGCACCTTCATTTCGACCGTACGTAGTGTGAGTGTGCTATCCCAAGACTTAGCGGCAATGGTGTTGGTTTCCCGGTTCAGCTCCTGGACCAGAAAATCTAGGCGTTTACCGACACTCTCTTTGGATGAGCTTGCTTGGTCCAGTTGCACTGTAAACGCATCGATATGGGTTGAGAGACGGTCTAGCTCCTCGCCAATATCGTTTTTTTGAACCAGTAGCACAATTTCCTGGTGAAGTCGTTCGGGTTCAACATCGACCTTAAGCGATTGAAAACGACCCCGGAGACGTTCGGTTTGACGCTCGATCAGGCGTCCTGTTTCGGACTTAATCGTGGCTACATGGTGGTTCAATGCATCGAGCTTGTCCAAAAGAATGGCTTGCAGGGCTTGACCTTCCGCCTGTCGCGCTTGAATGAGGCCTTTTAAAACCCTGTCTAAGAAGGTTTCAATTAGGCCCGGGTCGGGTGATGTTGTGGGGGTGTACGTTACGCCAGGCCATGCAAGCAGATCAGTCAGTGAGGCGGGCTGGGTACTAGGGACGAATTGCAAAATGGTTTCAAGGGCATCTGCTATCTCAGTGAGCTTGGCGGTATCAACGGCTAAAGCTGCGTCGCTTTCGCCGGTTGACCGAATTGTCCAATCGATCTTGCCTCGCCCAAGGCTCGCTTTACATTGACGACGGATGATTGGCTCAAGGTAGCGTAGCCCCTCAGGTGCGCGCACAGAGATCTCTAGAAAGCGGTGATTGACCGATCGAACCTCGCAAGAAAGACCTTGGTCAACGAGGCTAAAGTAGCCTGTCATGCTGGATGTCATAAAGAGCCTTATTTACTGGCGTTGAGTGAGTATAATCGACCACCCACATCGATGTAGAGGTAGACGCTTGAACCTTAACAGTGAAGGACAGAGACACTCAGGTCGAGCAGCCGATGAACTGCGTGCCGTGACCATTGAACGGGGATTCAATGCCCATGCAGAAGGATCAGCGCTCATCAGCTTTGGCCAGACAAAGGTGATCTGTACCGTCAGCGTTGAATCAGGAGTGCCATCGTTTCTAAGGGGCAAAGGTGAGGGCTGGATCACAGCCGAATACGGCATGCTTCCTAGGTCGACCCATGATCGTATGGGCCGAGAGGCCTCTCGCGGTAAACAATCTGGCAGAACCCAAGAAATACAGCGACTCATCGGCCGGTCACTGCGTCAAGCGGTTAACCTAAAGACGCTCGGTGAACAGACCCTGAAAATTGACTGTGATGTCATACAGGCCGATGGCGGGACTCGAACAGCTTCGATTACGGGGGCATGCGTGGCTTTGTTTGACGCACTCGATACGTTGCCTAATAGCGGCACGATCGAACGTCAGTTGGTTGCCGCCGTCTCTGTTGGGATGGTCTCAGGCGAGGCGGTTCTGGACCTTGATTATGTTGAAGATTCCAGTGCCGAAACGGACATGAATGTAGTGATGCTCGAATCTGGCGGCTTCATTGAGGTGCAAGGGACGGCGGAGGGCGCTCCTTTTAGTCGCTCTGGCCTCGATGAGTTACTTGACCTTGCAGGTAAAGGAGTCGGGGAGCTTATTGAGCTTCAAAAAGGGTCAAGAAGCGGCGGCTAATCCATCATGGGTCATGGCCTATGTGCGTTTAAGCTTTGCATGCGCTGAAACGGATAGGACGACACGTCATGGAACGGGGAATAACAGATGGCACACAATAACAGAGCGTTTATAGAACTCGCGCTCGCGAGCGGCGTGTTGCAATTTGGAGCGTTCACGTTGAAATCTGGGCGTGTAAGTCCCTACTTCTTCAATGCTGGGCTCTTTCAAACGGGAGACGCGTTGTCTGCACTGGGCGCGTTTTATGCGGACCGCATTATGTCCTCTGATGGATCATTTGATGTGCTGTTCGGCCCGCCCTACAAAGGTATCCCAATTGTGTCGAGCATGGCCGTCGCGCTTTCAAGAGATCATGGTCGCTCGCTCCCCTATACATATGCCAGAAAAGAGGCAAAAGATCACGGAGAGGGCGGCATGTTGGTCGGCGCCCCGCTCGAAGGACGGGTGCTCATCGTAGACGACGTGGTGACCGCAGGCACCGCAGTGAACGAAGCCATTGAAATGATCCGAGCTGCTGGCGCTGAGCCTGCCGGGGTGCTCGTTGCGATTGATCGCGAGGAGCGAGGCCAAGAAGGCTCCTTATCTGCAGTTCAAGCGCTTGAGGCTAATCACGGTATTCCTGTATATAGCATCGTTACTTTTTCCGAGATTCTCGAATTTGTTGAAGAAATCCGAAACCCAAAAGAGCTTAATGCTATGTTGGCCTATCGAGACGCCTACGGAGTTTAGGCGTCAGCTTTGGTCAAGCCGATTTCGATGATGGGCCATTGTTCGGCGAAATGTTCGGTCGGTGGCTGTGTAAATTCGCTGCGAACGTAACGGGTGACTGCCCCCTCAATGAGTTGCATCACCAGCGCAGTCTGCGCGGTTGGCGAAAGCGGGGGTTTGGCAAAGGCCGTTGATTGAGCTTCCCGCAGCGCCTGTCTGCAAGCCGTCTCCATTTTGTCGAATAACTGACGAACGCGAGGCTTGAGTCTAGGCGCCTCGCCGACTAAAGGGTCGCCTAGCAGAAGACGGGCGATGCCTGCGTTGCGCTCGAAAAAAGTGAGCAAGAGCAACATAAAGTCTTGTGTTTTAGAGCTGATCGATTGATCAGACGTGTGGATTGTATTGATGCGGGAGAGTAGGGCCTCTTCAGCAAACGTGATGAGCGCCTCAAATATCTGGGCCTTACTCGCAAAATGGCGATAGATAGCGGCTTCTGATACGCCGACGTCGGCTGCGATCTTGGCGATGGTGATTTTATCGCCTGGCGCCTTCTCGAGCATGGTTGCGACCGTTTCCAAAATCGACGCTTTCCGGTTGCCGGTGTTTTTCTGGCTACGGGTCTCATTCATGAGCGGAAATCTTGGTGCCAACACCTTCGTCAGTCAGTACTTCAAGTAGCACCGCATGAGCAACTCGTCCATCAATAATGTGTGCGCTATTCACGCCTGCCTGAACTGCATCTAATGCGCACTGAATCTTGGGTAACATCCCGCCTGAAATAATGCCATCCTCAATCATGGTGTGGACAGCGTCTGCGTTTAGCGTGGGCAAAAGTGAGCCGTCTGCATCCTGAAGACCTGGCACGTTGGTGAGTAAAACCAGCTTTTCTGCCCGAACTGCCGAAGCGATGGCGCTTGCGACAAGATCAGCGTTGATGTTGTAAGTATGACCCTCATCATCGGTACCAATGGGCGCAATTACAGGAATCAGATTGCTCTCGGCTGCAAGGTCTAGCACTTGCCGTTCGATTTGGGTCACCTCACCAACATGACCAATATCAATGATCTCGGGAGTCGACAACGCCTTACTCGGGCGCTCAACCAACAGCTTTTTGGCTTGGATCATATTGGCATCCTTGCCGGTCATGCCGAGGGCTTTACCACCATTTTGGTTGATGAGGTTAACAATATCTTTATTGACCAACCCGCCAAGCACCATTTCGACGACATCCATGGTGGCGCTGTCGGTGACACGCATACCGTCAACAAAGTGGGAGGCAATACCAAGTTGTTCTAGCAGTGAGCCAATCTGAGGACCTCCGCCGTGTACCACAATGGGGTTCATTCCCACTAGCTTCATCAACACAACATCCCGAGCAAAACTATACTTCAGGTTCTCGTCGGTCATGGCATTGCCGCCATACTTGACCACGAAGGTTTTCCCCTTAAACCGTTGGATGTACGGGAGTGCCTCGGTCAGAACGGTTGCAATCTCTAGTGCTTGTCGCCTTGAAACGGTCATGGTGGTTCTCCTGACGTTAGGAGGATTGAAGCCCTGTGGAGCCGAAACCACCGCTACCTCGGGTGGAGGCCTCAAACGACGTTACCTCCTCGAAGGACGCCTGAATCACGGGCACAATCACGAGTTGGGCGATACGCATACCGGGTTCTATGTCAAAGAATGTTGTGCCTCGGTTCCAGCAAGAGACCATGAGTTCGCCCTGGTAATCAGAATCAATCAGGCCGACGAGGTTGCCCAATACAATGCCGTGTTTATGGCCAAGGCCAGACCTTGGCAAAATTATGGCGGCAGTGGCGGGGTCGCTCAGATGGATCGCAAGGCCCGTTGGAATCAGGGTAGTTTGTCCCGGCTCTAGGCGGACGGGCTCATCAAGATCGGCTGCAAGATCCAGTCCCGCAGAGCCTGGTGTCCCGTAACTCGGAAGCGCAGCTGGCGAAGAATCTCGGACTCGCTTGATTTGAACCTTCATGAGGTCGCCTCAATCCGATCAGCAATAACCGCAATTAGTCGCTCTGACAGCGCTCGCTTGGACATTATTGGGATGTTGAGTTCCCCACCGGACCAAAAAATGGTCGTTGCATTAGCATCACTGTTGAAGCCTATTTGAGTGTTCGCCACGTTGTTCGCAACGATCATTGCGAGATTCTTGCTCGCCAATTTTCGTTTGGCGTAGTCTTCAAGGTGTTCTGTCTCTGCTGCGAACCCAACTGTGAATGGAGCGCTCGGATGTTTCGCTGCTTCGGCGATAATATCTGGGTTTTCCACCAGCTCAAGGGTCAGGGTGGGTTCGCCACACTGTCCTTTTTTGATTTTCTGCGCCTCTACCATCTGCGGCCGGTAATCTGACACGGCTGCTACCCCTATCACGATATCCGTTCCTGGTAGCCTCGCCTGCACCGCCTCGTGCATATCTTCGGCAGAAATAACGCTGACGATATCCACTCTATCCGGCGGCGTCAGCGCGGTGGGGCCAGAAATAAGGATTACATGAGCCCCGGCATCAACGGCAGCACTGGCGAGTGCATAGCCTTGCTTTCCAGAACTGTGGTTACTGATAAACCGAACCGGATCGATTGCCTCTCGGGTTGGACCCGCAGTGATTAGGACAGTCTTGCCTTGTAGGCGGCCGGTTGCGAATAATGCGCTCGCCTCCAGTAATAGCGCATCTATGTCGAGCAGTCGCCCAGCTCCGATTTCGCCGCAGGCTTGAAGCCCAGAGTCTGGCCCGAGGAAATGAACCCCGCGTTCGCTCAAAATCGCTCGATTTTTCTGAGTGGGGTCCTTTGCCCACATGGCTTGATTCATGGCCGGCGCGACGGCGACCGGGCACTCTGCCGCAAGACATACCGCTGTTAGTAGGTCATCGCCGTGGCCACTTGCAAGCCGTGCCATGGAGTTCGCACTGGCGGGGGCAATGAGCACAAGATCGGCCCAGCGGGCGAGTTCAATGTGCCCCATGACTGACTCCGTGTCTGGATTGTGTAGGTCCAGATGAACAGGATGCTTTGATAACGCTTGCATCGTGAGCGGGGTGATGAACTCGGTTGCCGATCGAGTCATGATGACTCGAACATCGGCGCCTAGGTCCTGTAAGCGTCTCGTTAACTCTGCGCTTTTATAGGCAGCGATACCACCAGTGATCCCTAACAAAATCCTGCGGTTGTGTAGCGTTATTAAGGGGTTGTCCATGAGATCGCCCTCTCCCTCTAGCCTTTGGCAGCGCAATGTTACCCAGTTTAAACGGGGTTGGCACCCAAATCACGTGGACGGGATCGCTCGATCTGGTTGATTGGCTGCCCGTAGAAAAAGCCGTATCGATTGCAGACCAGATCACGGACAAGATAGCTCGAGAGGCGAGCCAATGGAGCTAAACCCAATGTCACTAAAGGTGGTCAATGAACCATCAGGCGCGCAACCAGAGAGGGAAGGCCGATATCGTTCAGCCCACAAACGTACAGAGGGTTTTCGTTGAAAAATCAAAGACCTTTTGCTATAAATGCGCGCTCTCTGGAGCGGAGTCTGGGAAATAACCGGAATAGACCGGCAGTCCGCTTCTCTGCGATCGGCGAAAATTGCGCGGTCAGCCTACATTAGCACGGTATTTCGGCGCCCAGACAGGCGTAGGAGGTGGGTGTAAAAAGCGGTTGTACAAGGCCGGCAGAAGAAGCAGGTGTCCGGAAAGTCCCAAAAAAAGGGTCGACAACCAAGCAGCTGAGATAGATCGCGGTTCGTTGTGCAACGGATCGTGAAACGTAAGGAAGAAAGTCATGTCAAGAGTATGTCAAGTGACGGGGAAGCGGCCCCAAAGTGGAAACAATGTATCGCACGCCAACAACAAAACCCGGCGCCGGTTCCTGCCTAACATTCAACAGCATCGGTTTTGGCTGGAAAGCGAAAAGCGTTTCGTGAAGCTCAAAGTCTCCACGAAAGGTATGCGGATTATTGACAAGCTCGGAATTGAGCAAGTAGTGACGGACCTTCGGGCCCAAGGCCAGCGAGTATAAAACCGGCCGGGCGCTCTGGCGCGATTGGCACTGACAGGCAAATAAAAAAACAGGCGCATTTAAAAACGGACGCATCGAGAAATAAGTGGGTCGATAAAAGGAATTAGACGATGAGAGACAAGATTAAGCTCGTATCTTCTGCGGGAACCGGTCACTACTACACGACTACGAAGAATAAGAAAAACATGCCTGACAAAATGGAAATCAAGAAGTTTGATCCGGTTGTCCGTAAGCATGTCACCTACACGGAAGCCAAAATCAAGTAAGACAGCCCAAACGATTCACGCTTGGCAACAAGCGTTCGCTGCAGAAGCCGCTTGCTATCGAGCGGCACATGGCGATGGCGTATTACCGCCGTCAAGCTAAGCGGAGTGCGCGAAAGCCGTTAGGCTAAAAGAAGCCCATTCCCAATCGCACGCCCCACCTGATGCATTAGTTCTGACCTATTTCTCAGGTCCACCCATCAACAAGCAGTTAACAGCGAGCTCGAAAGAGATCTACGTCCTTGCGTGACGTTCTTAGTTGTCGTGGTCATGCATGAGTAAAAGGTGTCCGGGCTCATCGCGCATAGCAACCCAATCTTTATCCAGACGGATGATCGTGCCGGGGGCAAGCAAGGTTTGAGGGCCCTCGACGTGCTGATAAGGATGTAGGTCCTTGACCGATAGAATTGCGGGCAGTGATTCGAGATCGGCTGGAGAGCTTTCCATGAGTCGCTGGAAAGAAGCTGCTAAATCGGGTTGTTGTAACGATGCGACTGACCTCGGGAGAGGATGCCGATCCTCTGCTCGCCATCTGATTCGAACGAGCTCAGGCTCCTGCATCAGTTTGTGCCCGTACCTTGTTTCGTGAGCTTGCTCGAATTGCGCGCGCATCTCTTTAAGATCAACCGAGAGAGGGATTTCCAACGTGGTAGATTGACCGCTGTATCGAACATCTGCTGCAAGCTCATCGGCTCTAGGCCCTCGATCGGACAAATCCGCATGGCTGGCGGTTTCGTCTTTCAGTGATTGGACAGCGGATGACAGCGTTGTGTCTTTGATCTCCGCAAAGGGCAGATAGATCGCTCGTGTAAAGACGCGGCCTGGTCTGGCCATTAGCATGCCGAGTGCGGAAAACATGGCGGCAAACGCGGGCACCACTGCGCGCCTCATCCCGAGCGATTGCGCAAGAGAGCAAAGATGAAGACCGCCCGCGCCACCGAAGCAAGTCAAGGTGAAATCTGCGGGATCAAACCCCCGCTGAATTGAAATCACCCTCAATGCTTGGGCCATTTTCTCATTCGCAAGATCAATAATGCCGCTTGCTGTGTCGTTTAAAGGCATGCCTAGCGCATCTGCCAGCGGTTGAATAGCTCGGGCTGCGGCTTCGCTCGAAAGCTGAATATCATCGGAAAGCGTCTCGGCCCCCTCAAAATGTCCGAGCACGGCATGGGCATCGGTTACGGTAGGTTTTGAGCCGCCTTGTTGATAGCAAGCAGGCCCAGGATGTGCGCCCGCAGAAGCGGGCCCGAGTGTGAGCAAGCCTCCTTCATTGATCCAAACAATTGAGCCGCCACCGGCGCCAATGGTGGTCAAGTCCAGCGCGGGCATTGCAAGAGGAAGGCCGTCAAGGTCTGCCGATGTTGCAGGAGTAATAGACCCTTCGATGAGGGCGACGTCGGTTGATGTGCCGCCCATGTCAAAGGTCATCAGATTGCTATTCGGAAAACACTGGTTAGCGCCGATAAGCCCACCCGCTGGCCCTGATAGTAAAAGGTGCGCGGCTCTAGCGCCCGCCTTGTCGGCGGAGATAGTGAGGCCAGATGACTGCATAATCTTGACTTCGCTCGGCGCAGTGCCTTTTACAAGCCGAGATAAATAGCCACGTACGGGTGGCCCAAGATAGCTGTTCAAGACAGTGATGACAGCGCGTTCATACTCTCCAGGCTCAGGATGCAGCTCGCTCGATATGGTGATGTTATCGGTAATATGCGAAAGCGCCTCTCGTAGAGCTCGCTCCTCTTTATTGTTTTTGAAAGAAAACAGAAGACAAATGGCGATGGCTTCGGGTTTAAGTGCAGCAATCTCGCGGGCCAGTGCCTCAATGTTGCTAAGTGTCAGTTTCTGAATGAGTTCACCTGACGCATCTCTGCGGGTGTTGATTTCTAATTGATAAACCTTTTCCGAACCGAGACGGTTGACCCTTGGACTTAATTCGTAGAGCGCTGCGCGGTTCTGACGACCAAGCTCGAGCAGATCACCGAATCCCTGGTTGGTGATAAAAGCGGTTCTAGCGCCTTTATGTTCGAGAGCCGCGTTAGTTGCGACCGTGGTGCCGTGAACAATTGATACATCACCGCTCCCAAGAGATGCTTCTAACCCGAGGGTTTTAAGTCCGCGAAAAATCGCTTTCTCGGGCGCCTCGGGCGACGATAATATCTTGCATGAGGTGATGCCGCTTGGCCCGACGTAGATGAAATCGGTGAAAGTTCCACCGGTATCAATCCCCACAAAATGAGCAGTGTCTGCGTTGCGCATGCCAGCATGATAGCGCTGACCGTGGTTGGTCGCGAGCGTGGCTGGAAAGCGGTAATCAATCGTTCCGTGATTTTGGTCCTCAGGGTGATGATTGGTCGTAGCTCCAGATGAGTGAGCTATGGTTGGATACCTGGGCAAAACACGCCGCGAGCGCCGCGGCGATTTAATCAATGGGTGATGGAACCATGCCGGAGTTACCAGAAGTAGAGACGACGAGAGTCGGGATCATGCCGCATTTGACAGGGCGTGTGATTAACCAACTCCTTGTCAGAGAGCATCGACTAAGATGGCCCGTGGACCCGCATTTGTCGCAGTGGGCATCGGGTCAACGGATCACCGGTGTGTCTCGGCGAGCAAAGTACTTATTACTTGAGTTAGAGCAAGGGTGGTTAATGCTTCATTTGGGCATGTCTGGGAGTCTGCGGGTATTACCTCAGGGCACGGCGCCAATCAAACACGACCACGTCGACATTCTGCTCGATAGCGGGCAAGTGCTTCGATATCGAGATCCAAGGCGATTCGGATCACTCTTTTATCTTACAGCGCTCAGTCACCCTTTGCTCGACAAGCTGGGCCCTGAGCCGCTATCGGATGAATTTTCGGTGGATTACTTGATGGGCCGCGCTGCGAACGTCAAACGGAATATCAAGACTTTCTTGATGGATTCGGAGGTGGTCGTTGGGGTGGGTAATATTTATGCCAATGAGGCGCTTTATTACTCCGGGATTAGGCCGTTGGCGGAGGCAGGTAAGGTGAGCAGGCGCCGAATGGATCGCCTTGTGCCTGCCGTAAAAATGGTGCTTGAAAAGGCGATTCAGGCGGGCGGCACTAGCTTGCGAGACTTTCTCCATGAAGACGGTAAACCGGGTTATTTTCGGCACGAACTTCAGGTCTACGGTCGAGAAGGAGAGGCGTGCTATCGGTGTGGAGGGGCGTTGACGTCGCTCCGGATCAGCAGTCGAGCAACCGTTTTTTGTAAGCGGTGCCAGCGTTAGCCAACCTCGCCCGCCTCGATGGCGGCTGCTACTGCTGGCGGCACAAATTGGCTGATATCGCCGCCGTATCCTGCGATTTGGCGCACGAGTGTCGAGGAGATGTAGGAGTGCTCCTCGGACGGGGCCAAAAACACGGTCTCTAGCCCGGGCGATAATGCACGATTCATGTTGAGCATCTGAAATTCGTATTCAAAGTCAGTGACTGTCCGAATGCCTTTTAAGATGACACTAGCGCCCACCTCTCGAGCAAAGTCCACGGTCAGTGTGTTGAACCCGATCACCTCAACGTTGTCCATCGCTTTTAGTGCCTCTCTTGCCAAGTTCACCCTGACCTCTAAGACGCTAGGATTTTTCTGTGGGCTCGTCGCAATGCCTAACACTACGCGGTCGAATAAGCCGGCTGCCCTCCGAACAAGATCGATATGACCGTTATGGATGGGGTTAAACGTGCCAGGATAAAGAACGGTTCTCATGGAGCTACCTGCTGGGTTAAGGACAAGATTCTACCCACCACACTCACTCGTGTTAAGCGCATCGAGCGAAGAGTGCAAAGGTCACTCGGCCGGCTTGTTTTTGTTTAATTGGCTCGAAGCCGAATGATGCATAGCTAGGTTCGGGCAGTGCAGCAGCACTTTCAACGTAAACCAAAAGGTGTGCCGGATATCGCTCTTCTGCCGACAACGCCTCAAATAATTCATCAAACCGCGCTTCGGCAAATGGGGGATCCAAGAAGACTAGATCGGTTAGACGCGGAGGTGCTT
>MDTE01181685.1_pt1 | contig 18048 bp, 23 predicted proteins | sample 811231 | NCBI WGS metagenome assembly MDTE01 (sample SAMN05326651, study PRJNA326480) | marine metagenome | isolation source: seawater | place: Indian Ocean: Red Sea | collected 2010 | reverse complement strand
GATTACCAATTTTTTCTGCAATTTCTATATCTTTAGTCCATACTGAGGCCGTTAAACCATAAGGGCTATCATTCATTAATTTGATAGCTTCATTTTCATCTTTAACTTTCATTATTCCCACACAAGGACCAAATGTTTCTTCAGTCATAAACCCCATATTGTGATCAACATTAGTTAAAACTTGAGGGACCATATAATTTTTATGTTCTTTAGGAAAATTAAATTTATTTTCGTCAATTATCTTCTTAGCACCTTTATTAATAGCATCATCCATTTGTTTGTGAATGAAATTTGCTGCAGATAGTTTTACCACAGGCCCTAAGTTAGTTTCTTTTTCAAGTGGATTACCAAGTTTATAATTATAAGCTTTAGAGGCAAATAACTCTATAAAGTTATCATAAATTTTTTCATCAACATAAATTCTCTCAATACCACAGCATGATTGACCAGAATTAAAAAAAGAACCATCTACAAGGTTTTCGACTGTTTTTTCTAAATCACAGTCATGTCTTGCATAAGCTGGATCTTTTCCACCCAATTCTAGTGTCATATCAATAAACTTAGTTTGTGTTGCTCTTTGAACATCATAACCTGCTTTTACAGATCCTGTAAAAGATACAAAATTAATTCTTTTATCTGATACTACTTTTAATCCATCTTCATGGTTTAAATGTAAATAATTAAATATATCCTTAGGTAATGTTTTTTTTGCTGACTGATAAAGTTGCTCAGCACACAAGGGTGTTTGTGCTGAGTGTTTTAAAATAACAGAATTTCCTGCAGCCATTGCAGGTATAATTGAGTTCACAGCCACAAGATAAGGGTAATTCCATGGAGCTATTACAAAAACAATTCCAAGTGCTCTTCTTTTTATATAACTTTTAAAATTATTATCTTTGGTAACATCAACGTTAGCCAATTTTTTTTCTGCAATTGACAACATATAGTCAGCTCTCTCTTTAAAACCATTTAGTTCACCTGCAGCCTGAGAAATTGGTCTTCCAATTTGTCTGCTTAATTCCTCTTCAATAACCTTACCCCTTGATAGAAAATCATTAACAAAATTATTAAGTAACTTTACTCTTTCGCCTACAGCTAAATTAGACCAATCTGTTTGAGCCTTCATTGAATTCTCTATTGTTTCTTCAATTTTGTTTGAGTGATATTCTCTTTCTACATAAACAGTATTATCAATTGGTGTAATAGTTTTTTGCATAATATTTTTGTTAAAAAATATCTTATAAAGTGATATACAGCATCTAATTTCATAAAACACTATAATATTATTATGCTAAAATATAACTGGAATTATCCGACTACTATGTGGGTAGGAGAAAATAGGATTAATGATATTGCACAAGCATGTAAAAATCTTAATATTTTAAAACCACTATTTGTTACTGACAAAGGTTTGGCTGAAACAGAAATAGTTAAAAAAACTATATCAATCCTGAAAAATGAAAAAATTAATATTGAATTATTTTCAAATGTTATCGGTAATCCAACTGGGACAAATGTAAATGAGGGTGTAGAAAGTTTTAGAAAAAATAATTGTGATGGGGTTATCTGTTTTGGAGGTGGAAGTGGACTTGATGTTGGAAAATCGATCGCATTTATGTCTGGTCAATCATTACCGATTTGGGAGTTTGAAGATGTTGGTGACAATTGGACGAAAGCTAATTCAGAAAAAATAGCACCAATTATAGCAGTGCCAACTACAGCTGGAACAGGTTCTGAAACTGGAAGAGCTGCTGTTATTTTAAATGAAGAGACAGGAGTTAAAAAAATTATTTTTCATCCAAAATTTTTACCTTCGATCGTAATTCTTGATCCTATTTTAACAGTTGGTTTACCCCCAAAAATTACTGCTGCAACAGGGATGGATGCACTTGCTCATAACTTAGAAGCATTTTGTGCTCCTGGATACCATCCGATGGCTGATGGAATTGCATTAGAGGGAATGAAATTAATTAATAAATGGTTACTTGAAGCAGTAAATAACGGATCAAATTTAGAAGCAAGAATGAATATGTTAACAGCTGCTAGTATGGGAGCAACTGCTTTTCAAAAAGGTCTTGGAGCGATTCACTCATTAAGTCATCCAGTTAATGCATTAAATAATATTCATCATGGTTTATCAAATGCAATTTTTATGCCTTATGTATTAACTTTTAACAGAGATGTAATTGAAAAGAAGATAATTAAAATTTGTGATTATTTGGAATTACAAGATAGGTCATTTAATGGATTTATAAATTGGGTATTAGATCTTAGAAAAAAACTAAATATGCCTCATAAATTATCAGAAGTGATAGATGAAAAAGATTTTCAATTAGATCGTTTATCTAAAATGGCTTTAGAGGACCCTTCAACTGGTGGTAATCCAAAAAAATTATCTGAGGCAGATATGAAAATTATGTATCAACACAGTATGTCCGGAACTCTTTTTAATTAATGAGTAATATTAATGTATTAATTGTCGAAGGAAATAATCCCAAAGATTCTGAAGTATTTATAAAAGCTGCGAAGGCTTCATGTGCTGAAAATTTGAAGAATTTAGTTTTAAAACTAGAACCACTCTCACAGGTTACAATTATAAATCCAGCTAATGATATTGAAACTAAAGAAGCGATAGAAAATATGGACCATTATAACGGAATTATTTTTACTGGTGGTGCTATGAGAATTAATGATATGACAGCAGAGATCAAGAAACATATAGCTTTTGCAGCAAATTGCTTTAAACACAACAATAAAATTCTTGCGATTTGTTGGGGCCTACAAGTTTGCTCAACCGCGGCAGGTGGAAAAGTTACACCTGGTAAAAATGGTGCCCATATAGGTATAGCAACTGATGTTGAAATTAATGAAGAAGGTAAAAAAAATCGTATTTATAAAAATAAAAAACATAAATTTAGCACTCCTGCTTTCAACTTTGATGAGGTATCTGAATTACCAAAAGGGGCAACTCTTCTTGCTAGTGATAAGGTAAATAAAATTATGGGCGTCTATTTTAGATCAGGAAACTCAGAAATTTGGGGACTGCAATATCATCCAGATTATGAATATTGGCAAATGATAAATTTATCTCATGCAAGAATAGGCAAAATGATTGCTAATGATTATTTTAAAGATAAGGAGTCGTTTAATAAACACATTGATCTTATTAAATCTGAGGAAAAAAATTTAGATTTTGAAAACAAAACTCATGAAATCAAAAATTGGTTAGATATAATCAAATATTAATAGATATATTTAAAATTCTTTAAGTTATGTGTGGTAGATACGTTATAACTAGTCCAGTTACTAAAACAGGTAAATTAGTTAAATCAGCGATTCAAGTAGAGGATAATAAAAATTACAACGCTCATCCTTATCAAAAACTTCCAGTTATAAAAAAATATAAAAATGGAAACACTTTAGAGAATTTAAAGTGGGGGCTAATCCCAGGTTGGGCAAAAAATAAGGATTTTAAAGCATTGATTAATGCAAGATTAGAGACAATAGATGAGAAAGTATCGTTTAAAAAATTAATTAAAGTTTTTAGATGTGTAGCAGTTGCAGATGGTTTTTATGAATGGAAGAGGGAAGAAAAAGAAAAAATCCCACATTATTTCACTAGAGAAGATAAAAAACCGATATTTTTTGCAGGTATTTATGAAAGCGATCAATTTTGTCTAATTACAGAAGAGGCAGCTCCAAACATTAAAGACATTCACCACCGACAACCTGTTATATTAAATTCAACTGATGTAAATCGCTATTTAAATTTAGAAGTATCTGGTTCAAGTTTTTTAAGAGAATGTAAAAAACCAAATTTAATTTTCTATGAGGTCACAAAAGATGTAAATAAACCAACTAATAATAATGCGTCTTTAGTCAAAAAGTTTAGTGGCAAAAAACTTGATTTTAAAGTAAAAAATAATTATGGAAATTAAATCAGTACAAACTTTGGTCGCAGAGGCCTATTCAGAGATCAAAACTATTGATACTGATGAAGCATTTAATTTATTTAAAGAAAATAAATGTAACCTGATAGATATCAGAGATATTAGAGAGTTAGAAAAAGAAGGAAAAGTTGAAAATGCAGTTCACATTCCTAGAGGAATGTTAGAGTTTTGGATAGACCCAAGTAGCCAATATTTTAGAGATGGTAAATTAGATTTAAAAAAAGAAATGGTTTTATTTTGTGCAGCAGGAGCAAGATCTGCTTTAGCTGCTAAATCTTTACAAGATATGGGTTTTGAAAAAATATCTCATATTGAAGGTGGATTTGGAGCTATTAAACAGAGCAAATTTAAAATCCTGTAATCAGAATTATGCTTTCATATATATTACCATTTTTAATATTAATTTTGATTGTTGTTTTTATTCATGAATATGGACATTATTATTTCGCAAAAAAATACGGCGTAGGAATAACTGATTTCTCTATAGGATTTGGTAAAGAAATATTTGGTTGGAATGATAAATTAGGAACTAGATGGAAAATTTGTTGGATACCACTTGGTGGTTACGTAAAGTTTTTCGGAGATAGAAATGTTTATTCTCAATCTGATCATGAAGAAATTTTAAAGAAATATACTGAAGAGGAACAAAAAAAATTATTTACTTTAAAGCCTTTGTATCAAAGAGCTTTAATTGTTTTTGGTGGACCTTTAGCTAATTTTTTATTAGCTGTTGTTATTTTCTTTTTTATATATACCTTTGTAGGAAAGGATTTTACGCCAGCTGTTATTAACGAAGTTCAAAAAGATAGTCCGGCAATGGTTGGTGGACTTAAAGAGGGTGATGTAATTTTAGAAATAGATAATAATGAAGTACAAAGTATCATGGATGTTTCTAAATATATCATGATGTCCACTAGTGACTCTATAAATTTTAAAATCAAACGTTCTTATGATGAAATTTTATTTAGTGTTAAACCTAATTTAGTTGAAGGTGAAGATAATTTAGGTAATAAAATAAAAAAAAGGATGGTTGGTATCAAGCTTGGCGCTTATAACGATCGAATAAACCACGTAAAACTTGGTCCAGCCCAGTCATTATTGCATGCCTTTAATGAAGTATACTATGTGAGTATTTCATCACTTAAATACATTGGAGGAATGATATCTGGTAAAGCAGATACTTCTCAATTAGGTGGGCCAATTAGAATAGCTAAAATTTCTGGTCAAGTTGCAGATATTGGGATTTTAGCTTTTGTTAGTATGATGGCTTATATTTCAATAAGTCTTGGCTTAGTTAATTTATTTCCAATTCCCATGTTAGATGGTGGACACTTAATGTTTTATGCTTTTGAAAAAATTTTAGGTCGCCCTTTATCACAGAAAACTCAAGAGGGTTTTTTTCGAATCGGAATTTTTTTATTGATATCATTGATGTTTTTTACAACCTTTAATGACCTAAAAGACCTAGGATTATTTAAATAAGTAAAATCAATTAAATTGAAAAAAGTCAATAAAATCAATGTTAATTTACTGTTATACAAGATGTAGTATGTTTTTTTTTAATAGCTACTAAAAAAAAGCTTGATTTAATAAGGGTTTTTTGAAAAATAGAAATTAACCATTAATAACCGGAGCTAAAATGAACAAAAAACAATTAATAGTAAAGCTTTCAGGGGCTTTAAATTTGAGTAAAGCAGACGCTGAAAGAACTTTCGACACTATTACAAACACTATTTTAGACGCTTTAAAGGGTGATGATTCAGTCAAAATTGCTGGATTTGGAACTTATAAAGTAGCTAAAAGAAAAGCAAGAGTTGGGAGAAATCCTAGAACTGGTGAGCAAATTCAAATTGCTGCATCACAAAAGGTTAAATTTTTACCTGCAAAAGCTTTAAAAGAAGTATTCAATAGATAAAACTTTTTAAACAGCCTAAATGTTTTTAAATAAGCATTTAGGCTGTTTGTATATGCAAATACTGCATAGCCCATTTTACCAATAAGCGTTAGTTTTTAAAATCCTTCAAATTATAAGACAATTCAATTAACGGGAGGTCTTATGACTAAAATGATTAAATTAATAACAGCACCATTGTTCTCATTGATAATTTTAATGAGTTTAACAGGTGCTGGAAATGCTGAAACAACAGTATCAGCAGAAGTAGGGTTTGTATTTAATACTCTATTGTTTTTAATTTGTGGTTTCCTTGTCATGTTTATGGCAGCAGGTTTTGCAATGCTAGAATCTGGTATGGTAACCTCAAAAAGTGTATCGGTAATTTGTGCAAAAAATATCGGTCTATTCTCAATTGCAGGAATAATGTTCTGGTTGGTAGGTTATAATTTAGCCTATGGAATTCCAGAAGGGGGATATATTGGAAAATTTATACCATGGTCGGACGCTAGTGCAGTAGATACTGGATATTCTGATGGCTCAGATTGGTATTTTCAAATGGTTTTCTGTGCAACTACAGTTTCTATTGTGTCGGGTACAATGGCTGAAAGAATCAAGCTATGGCCATTCTTTGTATTTGCTGCAATTTTATCAGGAATTATATATCCAATCGTAATGGGTTGGCAGTGGGGTGGAGGCTGGTTAGCAGAATTAGGTTTTTCTGATTTCGCTGGTTCTACTTTAGTTCACTCAACAGGTGGTGCAGCAGCTTTAGCTGGTGCTATGATAATTGGACCTAGACTTGGAAGATTTACAAAGTCAGGTGCGCCGGCACCATTAAAGCCATTTGCTGCTTCTTCAATACCATTAGTTACAATTGGAGTATTTATTTTATGGCTTGGTTGGTTTGGATTTAATGGCGGTTCACAATTAGCAATTGGAAGTGCTGTAGATGCGATTGCTGTATCAACTATTTTCATGAATACATTTTTAGCAGGTGCAGGTGGAGTGATGGGCGCCGCTATAATTACACGATTACATTTTGGTAAAACAGATGTAGTTCAAATGTTAAATGGATGTATTGGTGGATTAGTTGCTGTTACAGCTGAGCCATTAGCCCCATCTCCTTTCGCAGCAATTTTAATTGGTGCAGTAGGTGGTCTAATCGTAGTTTATGGAACTAAACTATTATTTTCATTAAAGATTGATGATGTAGTAGGTGCAGTACCAGCACACTTGTTCGCTGGAATTTGGGGAACTTTAATTGTTCCAGCCACAAATTCTGATGCAAACTTTAGTACACAGTTAATTGGTGTATTAGCAGTAAATATTTTTGTATTCGTAGTAGCTTACATTGTGTTTAGTGCTATCAAAGCAACAATTGGCCTAAGGTTAAGTAAAGAAGGTGAAACTAAAGGAACAGACGTAACAGAAACAGGCGTTATTGCTTATGCAATAAGAGACTAATTGCATGCAATAAAGAGGCTCTTTGCTCTCATTAATTACTCATTAACAAAGAGCCTCTTAAAAAAAACTCTCTCTTAAAGTTAACAATTAGGGCTCCTCTATGGAGCCCTTTTTTTTTGAAATTGATTTTAGTGAGTTTAATACATCTTTAGCATGATCTTTTACTTTCACATTTTCCCAGATTTTAACAATTTTACCTTTAGGATTGATTAAAAATGTAGTTCTTAAAACTCCCATGAATTCTCGCCCCATAAACTTTTTCTTACCCCAAACTTTATATTTTTTTAAAACTTTAAGATCTTCATCTGACAACAAATCAAATTTAATTTTATATTTATCTTTAAATTTATTATGACTATTTAAGCTATCTTTTGAAACACCAAATACTTCACAATTAAGTTTTTTAAATTTTTGAAGAAGTTTATTAAAATCATTTGTTTCAATAGTACATCCCGGGGTGTCATCTTTAGGATAAAAATAAATTACAACATATTTTCCTAATGAGCCATTTAAAGAATATTTATTTTTATTTGTTGAAAAAGCTGTAAAATTAGGTGCTTTAGCATTCACTTTAATCATTTATTTTATTTTCCTCCCAAAGTTCTTTGTAATTTATAAAGGGAGCTAATCCATAACTTGAATTAACGTTAGTTAAATGTATAGAAAGACTTTTAATTGGTGAAACACATATTTCTTTTTCATAAATGTCATTTAAGAATTTTTCAAATGGATCATGACGGTCTTCACAAGTTTTTTTAAAATTATCCCAGTATTGATTAATTAAATTCTTAGAGGTTAAAAAAGTACATAAAGTTTTACTCGTTGTTCTCCAGTGACGTTTACTACCTATCAAAACATTGGTTTTTTCATTATTCATATAGAGATAAGGATAATCAGAGGGGCACATAAAAATATCTTTACCCAATTGAGAAGATATTCTTTGGAATGAAGATATCATTTCTTCCAACATTGTTTCAAAATGCAAATAATCGTCTTCTACAAAGAATATTAAATCCTCTCCTTGTTCCTTTCCAACTTCAAAAGAATTTAAAAGACTTGCGAGATTAGAAAATGTTTCTTTAGATTTTTGTTCTTTAATCACCGATTTATATTTATTTTGATCTAATAAGATTATTTGAGTATTTCTCTCTTGATTAGATATTTTTTTTAATTTTGTATAATTTTCATTATTTGAGTCATCATCTATAATTATCAATTTGATATTAATTTCAGGTAATTTTTTTCTTAAAAATTTTATAGATTTTATTAAAGAATTTAATGATCTGGATGAATACTCTATTTTTGGTTGTTCGAATAATCTTTTTTTATTTTGGTCCCATATATTAACAGAAGTGTTAGTTCTAAAGATAATCAATAATGATTTTATTTTTCTTGTAATTTTTATTTGACCTAGAGGAAGAATAATTGATTTATTATTAAATGTAGACAAATCCTCATTTAATTCTTTATTTAAGGTTGGTGAAACAAACTTATTTTGATCAATGACCTCATACCCCAAAAGTTTTGCAAATTTTATAAAAATTTTTTTCATTTTAATTAATTATTCTTGCTTATAAATTCATCAATTACATACTCTAAACGGTCCTGACCCCAAAATATCTTATGTTTGTAAATAAAAGTTGGTGCACCAAATATTTCTTTATCATACGCTTCATAAGTTAATTTCTTTAATTGTTTTTTTATACTTTCATCATTTATTCCTTTTTTAAATATAATTGGGTCAATTTTCATTGTTATTAATACTTTATCAATATTATCTTGATTTGATAAATCTATATTTTCTTTCCAATAAGCTTCAAAAAATTTATTTAAATATTCTTCTTTTTTATTTTTATTAACAAATAAATATCCTCTCATGATTGAAATTGAATTTATTGGAAATTTATCATTCCAATGAAACTGAATATTATTTTTTCTAGAAACGAGCTCACAATCTCTTTTCATATTATTCAATTTAAATTTATGAAAACCTGGAGCAGTAATATTTGCTAATTTATGAAGACCACCTAATAAAATAGGCTTATAAAGAAAACCTATGTTTTTTTCTTTTTTTATTTTTTCAATTTTTTTGTGAGCTATATATGCATATGGGCTTATCACATCAAAATAAAAATCAATTAAAGACATTACTTGGATAAATTTTTTTTCATATTAAATCGAATTAAATAATGCTTTATATTTATTGTTATAATGCAAGCTATTTTTTAATAATTCCTTATTTGAACATTTAATCTTTTTTTTACAAAGTTCAAAATTTTTTAATGCAAAATTAATTTTATCTGCAAGTTGTCTATGGTTACGAGTTTTATATATTAAACCATAATTATTGTTTTTAATAATATCTCTACATCCCCCATAACTATCACTTGTAATTACTAAACATTTGTTAATGACAGCTTCAACAATTGTGTTTGGAAATCCCTCAAATATTGAAGTACTTACATAAATATCAGTTCTTTTAAATATATTTTCAATAAAATTTTTATTAAGACTATATTTATAAAAGTTTATTTTTTTAAATTTTTTTATATCGATTAAATCTTTAAATTTAACTCTAATATCTCTGTCACAAACAATATTAATTATTATCTTTTTATTTTTTATAAATTTTAAACTTTTTAAAAAATCTATAATTCTCTTTTCATTTGAATCTCTCCCTATCCATGAAATTTCGAAAATTCTATTATATTTTTTTTTAATTTTTTTATATTTAATTATAGGGTATATTGTTTTAATAGGCAGGTTCAATTTAGAATTCATATATTTTGAAACACCATTTGAATTACCTATAATCACATCAGCATTTTTATAAAAAATTTTAATTAATAAAAAGATTAAGTTTTTTTTAATAAAATCTAAAAAATTAAAAAAAACTTTTAGTTCTTCTAGTGGAGTTCTTTCAATTAAAATTAATTTAAAATTTTTTAATTTTTTTAAAAATATACAACTCAAAACATTTGCGTAATTAATATTTGATACAAAAATTATTTTTTTTCGCTCTGATTGATTTTTTAATATTGAATAAATTTTAAAAATAGCAAAAATTGTTTTTTTTGTTTAAGCTCAATTATGTTTATATTAATTTTTTGAAAATATTTTTTATAATGGTTGTTTCCTAAAGAAATAATAGTAATAATATTTTTTTTATTTTTTATTAATTTGCAAATATTAAGTATTGATTTGCTTGCGCCGCCAATAATAAAATTTGGAAGAAAAAAATATATGTTTTGTTTTTCATTCATAAACTGTAATAATCTAATATGAACATATTGTATTGGTGCCCTTATTTATCAAATGTAGCAACTGTGAAAGCAGTATTAAATTCCGCTATCTCAGTTAAACAATACTCAAAAAATAATTTAACTCCAGAAATATTAAATATAGTTGGTGAGTGGAATGAACATAAAGAATACATTAAAAGAAATGATATAAATTTAAGAAATTTAGTCAATTTAAAATCGTTTTACTCAAAATTACCTAGAAATTCTTACCTTAAAAGTAGAATTTCTTATTTTATGATTGGTTTAGTTTCAATTTATAAATTATATAAATTTCTTAAATATAAAAATGAAAAAGATATTTTTGTTATTCATTTGATTTCTTCCATACCGCTAATTTTATTAATAATATTTAATTTTAAATGTAAATTTATTTTAAGAATTTCTGGATATCCAAAGTTAAATTTTTTAAGAGGTTTTTTATGGAAAAAATCTAATAAAAAACTTTCAGCTATTATTTGTCCAACTTTAGATACACACGATTTTTTAATAAAAAAAAATATTTTTGATAAAAGAAAATGCTTTGTATTAAAAGATCCAATAATTGACGTTTCATCATTGACTAATTTAAAAAATGAAAAATTAGATGAAAATTTAATTAATAAGAAATATATTTTAAATATTGGTCGATTAGTAAAACAAAAAAATCAATTTTTTTTAATAAATGTATTTAAAAAAATTCTACAATTTAATAGTGATTTAATCTTAGTTATTCTTGGAGAAGGAGAACTAGAAAATGAATTAAAAAATCTTGCTAAAAAATTGAATATAGAAAAAAAAATTTTATTTTTAGGACACGTCGATAATGTTTTTAAATATTTAAAAAATGCAAAATATTTTGTATTAACCTCAAAATGGGAAGACCCTGGGTTTGTACTTTTAGAGTCAGCATTTACAAGAACTCCAATTATCTCTTCTGATTGTCCCAATGGGCCTAGGGAAATTTTGGATAATGGTAATGGAGGTTTTTTATTTAAATCTGATGATACAGAAAGTTTTCTTAAAGTTTTTAATGATGCAGAGGCAACTAAAGACATCATAATAAATAAAAAAAAAAGAGAAGCATTAAAAGTTTCAATGGATTATACAAAATTTAGACATTTTAAAAGTTTAAATAGAATTATAGACTTGATTGCACATTAGTATAGATAGATTAAAATGTTTAAAAAAATTTTAGATAAATTAGATAAAGTAATTTTTTCTGGAAAACTTAAAAAATTCTTTAAAATTTTATTTTATGAAAAATTTTCTTTAAACTATAAAAAATTAGACTTTAATTATAATTATTATACACAATACAATAAGAATTTTATATCTGAGATTAATAATTTGTGCGAAAAATATGGAAGTGATAAGGGTGTATCAACTAGTAGCGTAAAACCTTACAATTGGTTACCCCATAGTTATGCAGATATCTATGACCTAATTTTTAGATTAAAAAAAGATGAAATCAAACTTTTAATTGAATGTGGTATAGGAACTGATAATCCAAATTTACCATCATCAATGGGTATTAAAGGCAAACCCGGTGCAAGTTTAAGAGTATGGAAAGATTTTTTTCCTAATGCAAATATTATTGGAGTTGATATTGATGAAAATATTCTTTTTTTTGAAAACAGAATTCAAACATATCAATGTGACCAAACTAATAACTCATCTATTTCTAAATTTATATCAAATGCAAATTTAAAAAAAAATACAGTTGATATAATTATCGATGATGGTCTTCATGAATTTCAAGCAGGTAAAACTTTTTTTGAAAATACTATTGAGTACCTTACTCAAAATGGTTTTTATATAATTGAAGATGTAAGTTTAAAGGATATGATTTTATATAAAGATTATTTTTCTAATTTAAAAAATCTGTACACAATTCATTTTTTTAATTTAAGAACACCTGAAAGATCAAGAGACGATGACAATAGATTAATAGTTATAAGCAAAAATTAATTTTTGTAATTATTGATATAAACTAAGATTCTTTGAATAAAAAATTTTTATTATCCAGTAAATGAATATTCCAATTGGACCAATCAAATAGGTAACAATCAGTGGAAATGATAATAAAATTCTATTAATAAAAAATTTTTGAGAGTCTTTTACAATCCATCCGCCTACAAACAAATTAATAGAAACAAAATGTGTCCAGAACATTAGCAGAAAATATTCATCTTTAAATAATTCAGATACGTAATTGAGACCCAAATAAAGACTAAAATTATTATCGAAATCAAATGCTCCTAAATAAGCTTTGTATAAAAGTAATACATAGACTCCACTCAGTAAAAAAATTGGAATTATAGAGGTTGCAAAATATTTACAAAGATTAGATTGGGGAAAAAATATAATTAAAAACCAGAATGGAATTACACCAATATTTATCCAGAGATATATTATATCATTTGTAAAAAAGTTATAAATTTGCTCGATCATTTTAAAATATATTATATTAAATCTTATAATGATTCCTATAAGAAACAAAAAAAAAACATTAAATGTGACAGTGGAGGAAATGCGTAATTTTGCATTTACATATGTAGAAAAATATGCTCCATCAAAACAACAGCTAAAAACGTATCTTTTAAAAAAATATTTAAAATCTTCGGTGCCAAATGTAAAAAAACAAGATATTACAAATTTAATCGATATTGTTTTGTCTGATTTAGAGAAAAGTAAATTTATTAATGATAAATTTTATTCTGAAAGTAAAGCAAAAAGTATGATTCAGAGGGGAAATTCAATAAATAAAATTAGAAACTATTTATTGGGTAAAGGTATTAACAGTAAATATATAAAAGAAACAGTAGAAAAAATAAATGACGAAAATTCTGATCAAGATTTTTTTTCTGCAATTAAATTATGTAAAAAAAAAAGAATTGGGCCTGCAAGAGTTGATGATAACAGACGACTATTTTATAAAAAAGATATTTCGTTACTTGCAAGAAATGGATTTGATTTTGAAACTTCAAAAAAAGTTATGGATATCGAAAAGGATGACTATTTAAAAATAATAAATCTACTTTAATTTTTTTTTTTCTTTTTCAACCAAGTTATCAATTTTTTTTTTTATCAAGTTTTTGACAAAAACAAATATAAGCAAACCAAAAATTGACACTGATACAATTATAATTAATATAATTCTAAGTTGTTCTTGCATTAAATTAACATATTACTTTTTACAATTAGACTTGGATTTTTAAGATCTTCTTTACCATATAAGATTTCATTATTTTTAAAATCAGTTATAGTTCCCCCAGAATGTCTCAAAATAGCGTGTCCTGCAGCTATATCCCATTCAAAAGCTCTTGGTTCTGCCACGTAACCATCAAATTCTCCAGTTGCAATCACACAAAATTTTAATGAACTTTTCATTTTAGTATGTTCCTTAACATTTAATTTGTTAAAAATTTTTTGTATTTCTGGTTTAATTTTATTTGAATATGAGACAAATTTAATTTTATTTTTATCAAAATTTCTAGATCCATTTATTCTAACTTCTTTTGAGTCAATTAGCTCATATGCATTACCTTCACCATATGAATAAAACATCCTTTTCTTTGCAGGGGCATAAATAAGTCCAGCAGCTGGCTTGTTATTTAAAATTAAACCTGCATTAATAGTAAATTCTTCTAAATTATTTATATAATCATAAGTTCCATCAATTGGATCAACGAGCCAAAAATTTTTAAGATCTTTAGGAAATTTATTATTATACGTTTCTTCAGAAATAACTGGAATTGAAGGTGTCAAATCTAATAGTTTTTTAGTTATAATTTTATTAACCTCTAAGTCACCATTGGTTACTGGAGTATTGTCTGATTTTAATTTTTTTATAAGACCATCTTCTCTTAGTTTGATGGAGACATCACCTGCATTAATGAGAGTATCAATTAAGCCTCTTACAAGTTTTTCAATATTATCTTTTATCATTTACTTTTTTAAGCTCGATGTTGTTAGAATTAATTACTTTTTTTCCAGCATTTTGAAAATTAACTGTTACTTTTTCTTTAATTATTGATTGTATTTGTCCAATACCCCACTCTTTAGCTAATGGGTTAATTACTTTATCTCCAGGTTCAAAATCTAATATCATTTATTTAACTTATATTAGAAATAAGTATAAATACCAGTTAATGAACAACCAATTAAATTCAATAGGACTTGACAAAAAACCATCTGACACAACGGTTGTTGTCGCTATGTCTGGAGGTGTAGACTCATCTACTGTTGCAGGTATTATGAAAAAAGATGGCTACAATGTAATTGGTATTACGTTAAAACTTTATGATGATGCAAAAGAGGTAGCTTTATCGAAGCAATGCTGTTCAGGTCAAGATATAATGGACGCAAAAAGAGTTGCTCATAAATTAAATATAGAGCATAAAATTTTATATTATCAGAACAAATTTAAACAAGGAGTTATTGACAATTTTGTAGAAAGTTATCTAAAAGGAGAAACACCTATTCCTTGTGTTCAGTGTAATCAAACTGTTAAATTTAAAGACTTATTTGAAGTTTCAAAAGAGTTAAAAGCAGATGCGTTAATAACTGGCCATTATGTTAAAAGTATTACTTCAGGAACCGAAACAAATATGTATCGCGCAGTTGATGAAAACAGGGACCAAAGTTATTTTTTATTTAATACAACAAGAAAACAATTAAATTATTTAAGATTTCCTCTTGGAGGAATGCTAAAGGATGAAACGAGATCAATAGCTAAAAAATTAAATTTGAATGTTGCTGATAAGCCAGATAGCCAAGATATTTGTTTTGTACCAAATGGTGACTATGCATCTGTTATTAGAAAATTTAAACCAAATTCATATAAAAAAGGCAATATAAAAGATCTTAATGGAAAAGTAATTGGTGTACATGATGGAATAATTAATTTTACTATAGGTCAAAGAAAAGGAATTAAAGTTTCAGACGTAGAACCTCTATATGTTTTAGAAATTGATTCTGAAAAAAATGAGATTATAGTTGGTCCAAGAAAAAATCTTGGAAAAAAAATTATAAATCTCAATAACTTGAATTTATTAGTCAATAAGAAAGTCTTTTCAAAAAATATTCTAGTTAAAGTGAGATCAACAGGAAAACTGTTAGAGGCTAAAGTTAATTTAAAAGAAAATAATTCTGCTGAAGTTAATTTAAAATTATTTGAAGATGGTATTTCACCAGGACAAGCTTGTGTTTTTTATGATATTGATCAAGAAGGTTATAAAGTATTAGGAGGTGGTTGGATTGTTAGCTAGTTTTTTTCCACATAAAAAAAGTAAGTAAGTAAAAAGATATTACTCCAATAAAATAATCCCATTCCAATGCATGTTTCAAATATTTCAAATTTATCCCATAAAAATCATCACCTGGTAGACTTATTATAGGTATACTAATTGTTGCTACAATTATCAGCAAACTGACCAATAGCAATTTTAATTTTAATACTTTGAAATTAATTAATTCAGTTATTTTTTTTTTAAGAGAATATAGTGCTAATACTAAATATGTTTGTGCAACTATCTCAAATACAATAAATACAAACATGATTACCCGTCTAAATAATTTATAAAAATCATTATCAAATTTTATCCCAAGAAATATTGAATGAATTATTAGTGCAATTGCTGACGCAACGCCAAAGTAAACAATTTTATTTCTATATTTATTTGTATAGTCAAGTTGATTTATTATTTTTCTATTGTTTAGCCAATAAATGATTAAAAGGTAAGCCGTTAAAAACATAGCTGGTTTAAAAATTAAATAAGTTGGGAAATATCTTGCAGTTCTACTTATAGAAACACCGCCATCGATATAAGGAAACGGCATAAAAATTCTGTATTGATCTTCTATTAAAAAATGTAATTGGGTTGTTATGATTAAACAAGCATTTACAGCTAAAAAAGGCACAACAAAAATCCAAATACTGATGGATTTAACCTTATTGATTTGCTCCATTGAACTACTTTTTTTTATTTTTTCTTTTAGCTCTTCTCTTTTTTGACCCTTGTTTTCTTCGGCCTCTATGTTTTTTTGGATAACCCATTTTTTCCTTATGTTATAATTTAATTGAAATTATAGGCGGGATATAGCATTGTCCATGAAAGTTATCAAATTTTTTTATGTCGAAATCATTTAAAACCTTTCTTAAACATACAGCTAAAGATTTTCACAATCAGTCTGTAAATCCACCAGTAGTTAGAGCCTCAACGATTATTTTTAAATCAATGAAGCATATTAGAAAAACTCAAGATAAGGCCAAAAGAAACCCTATAGGTGGACATTATGATTATGGAAGACAAGGAACATCTACCACTTATATTTTACAAAAAATCTTAACTAAATTAGAGGAAAGTTATCATGTATTTACCACACCAACAGGATTTGGTGCCGTTTTTTTAGCAATATTTAGTGTAACACGTCCCGGGGATGAAATTATAGTTGCGGACCCAGTTTATAGCCCAACGAGAATATTTACAGAAAAATTTTTAAAGGAATTTAAAATTAAAACAATTTTTTATGATCCACATAATTTAAAAACACTAGAAAGAAATATTTCAAAAAATACAAAATTAATTTTTGTTGAAAATCCCGGTAGTAATTCTTTTGATTTTCAAGATTTAGGTAAAATTATATCAATCGCAAAAAAAAATAAAATTTTAACCGCCATAGACAATACTTGGGGGACACCTTACTTTTTAAAACCAATTAAACTTGGTTTCGATATGTCGATTGTATCAGCGACAAAATATTATTCAGGACATTCAGATGTTATGGGCGGAAGTTTAGCTGTAAATAAAAAAGTATTTTTAAAAGTAAAACATGCAGAGAGAATAACAGGATTAAGATTAGGCCCAGATGATGCTTATTTGATTACAAGAGGCCTTAGAACTTTAGATGTTCGTTTAGATCGTCATAGAGAAAATGCAAAAAAAGTTGCTGAATTCTTATCAAAGAATAAAAAAATTAAATTGTTATATCCCTATAAAAAAAATTCTCACAATTTTAGAATGTGGAAAAAATATTATTCTGGTGCATCAGGTTTAATGGGTCTTAAAATTAAATCCAAAAATATTAATTCAGTGAGAAGATTTGTTAATTCCTTGAAATTATTTGGATATGGCTACAGTTGGGGAGGATTTGAAAGTTTAGCACTTCATCAAGAGTTAAGAGAAACTGGAGTACGTAAATATCTTAAGCTTGCTAAAGATGAGCACCTTGTGAGATTCCATATTGGGTTAGAAGATCCAAATGATTTAATTTCTGATATCAAACAAGCATTAAGACATTTAAAATGAAATCAGAAAAGTTTTTTCAATCAAAAACAGCAGTAGTAACTTTACTAGCTGCATGTTTTGTTGTTTTAATTTCTTTAGGTGTAAGACAAGTTTTTGGATTATTTTTTATTGATTTTAATCAAAGCCTAAATATTAGTAATACTGCATTT
>MDTE01176291.1_pt1 | contig 18049 bp, 11 predicted proteins | sample 811231 | NCBI WGS metagenome assembly MDTE01 (sample SAMN05326651, study PRJNA326480) | marine metagenome | isolation source: seawater | place: Indian Ocean: Red Sea | collected 2010 | reverse complement strand
TCCGCAACCTGAATTCGATCAACGGTGCCCATGGCTCGGCCGATGCCATCATGCTTTCGGGTTGGCAGTTGAATCCTGCCGTGACCTATCCCACCTACGGTTCGGTGATCTCTCGCGAGCGGGGCCCGCGTCGTGACATGCCGGCTTTCGTCCAGTTGGGTAACGAGGTGGACAGGAAGTTCATGGGAGGCACTGCGGGGTACCTGGGGATCACGCACAATCCTTTTGAGGTGTTCGAGGATCCCAACGCGGAGAAATTCACCGTTCGTGATCTCACGTTGCCCGGTGGAGTCAGCCCCAGGCGGGTGTCGTTGCGACGTGAGGCGTTGAGCAAACTCGACACGCTGCAGCGGGGGTTGGCCAAGAGGCCGGCGGCACTGTCGGCTATCGATACTTATTATCGCGACGCGTTCCGAATGATCAGTTCGACCAACACCCAACGGGCCTTCCAGTTGTCGCGTGAGTCGGAAAAGACACGTGATGCTTATGGCCGGACGACGTTTGGGCAGAGTTGCCTGTTGGCTCGACGGTTGATCGAGTCGGGCAGCCGGTTTGTCACAGTCAGCAACGCCGACTGGGACACGCATGACAAGAATTTCAGCCGTCTCAAGAAGTTGCTGCCTCCAATTGACCAGGCGTTCCCTGCACTGGTGGCCGACTTGAAAGAACGCGGGCTGCTGGACTCGACATTGGTTGTCTGGCTGACCGATTTTGGTCGGACGCCCAAGGTGAACACGGCTGCGGGCCGGGATCACTGGGCGTCTGCCGGGTTGGCGGTTTTTGCCGGTGCAGGAACTCCGCCTGGAGTCATTGTCGGTCAGACGGATGCTGAGGGAGGGCGCAGCATCGGTGAAGAATACAACCCCCGCGACATCGCCGCGACGATCTACAGCAAACTGGGGATCCCACTGGACACAACCCACATCAATGGCGACGGCCGGCCGATGAGGTTGTGCGAAGGGCGACCGATCCGGGAGTTGTCATGAAACACACCACCGGATCCGTTGTCCGTGCCTGGTGGATGTCTCGCCGCATGGTGTTTTGCAGGCCGTTGACCGGCCTGGTGGTGTGGAGTGTGGCGTGTGGCCTGGTACAGGGAGTTGCCAACGCCGACCACAAGATCAGTTTCCGGCAAATCACCCGGACGCATCCCATTGCCGTGCAGCGGGGACAGACGGCGCGGGTGCGTGTCTGGTCCAATTTCACTCTGAACAATTCTCATTCGACGTTCTTCATCCCCGCGGGGGTACGGATGACCCAACTCAAGGAACCGGCCAAGAAGGTCGAGTTTTCCGAACCGCAGGAGTCGGACCAGGGGGAGGATTACGGGTTTTCCGTTGAGGTGCCCAAGGGGCAGTTGCCCGGGGTGTACGAGTACCGGATCGCCACAGACCAGGCGGTCAGCAGCGTTGGCCACTTGATGGTGACCGATTACCCGGTGGTGACCGAGAACGCCGGCGACAATCACACGACCGCCACGGCCCAACTGGTCCCGATTCCTTCTGCCGTGTGCGGAAATATTGATGATTTTGAGGACGTTGATCTGTACCGGATTCATGGCCGGGCCGGGCAGGAGTTGGTCTGCCAGATCTTTGCCCAGCGAGTGACCAGGGCCATCCACTGCATGGCGATCCAGTACCCCAAGATTCACCTCATGGACTCTTATCTCACGCTCCGTGATTCGCGGGGGCGTGTGGTGGCCGAGAACGACAACCATGTCGGTGGCGATGCGATGTTGCGGTGTCGATTGCCGGCTTCAGGCGATTACATCCTGGAAGTCCGGGATTCACGGTATGCCGGGGATCCTCGTTACGTCTACTGTGTCGAAATCTCCGAAGGACCGACGGCGATCGCAACGTTTCCCTTGTCTGTGCAACGTGGGCATGCGACTTCGGCCCTGGTGGTCGAGACGCAGCCTGAGAATGTGCCTCGCGGGGGGCCGGACATGGTGCGGCGAGTGCGGTGGAACGTGTCCACAGACGTTCCGGTCGGATGGCGCCGTGTCCGGGTTGCCGGTGCGGATGGGAGGCCCGGGCCCGTCGTACCACAACTGGTCAGTCGTCATCGCCAGGTCATTGCGGATGGCAAGAACAACTCGGTGGACAAGGCGTTGCCACTTCAACTCCCGGTGGGAGTCAACGGTCGATTCCAGCGGGCCGGACAGACTCACTTCTACCGCTTCACGGCGACTGCACAGAGCGTCACTCGGATCGACGTGCAATCACGGCGCCGTGGCCTGGCCGTGGATAGTGTCGTCGTGGTGATGGACGGCAAGGGGGAGATCCTGGCGACTGCCGACGACGGCGATTTCACCAAGGACGCGGGATTGTATTTCCGGGCTCCGGCCGACGGCGATTACGTGATCGGGGTTCGGGACCTGAACCGTCGCGCAGGTGACCTGTTCATTTACCATCTGTCGGTCGAGCCGAGTGGTGAAGATTTTGAAATACACGGTGAATATTACTATGGGATGTTGGCTCCCGGCGGACACGCGGCCTGGTTTGTACGGTTGAAAAGGCTCAACGGTTTCAACGGTCCGGTAGAAATCCTGGTCGATCGGTTGCCCAAGGGAGTCACCTGCGAACCGGTCGTGATTCCAGCCGGCTTCACGCACTGCGCCCTGGTTTTTTCGGCCGCAGTCAAGGCGCCCATCAACGCGTCGTTGGTACGGGTCCGTGGTCGAGCCCGCTTGCCTCGGCCAGGGGGCGAGGTGTCGGTGGAGCGGCACGCCAATGTGCTGGGGGAATTGCGACGCGCTGGGGCAAGTCGGTTCGTGCGAATGCCGATCCAGAGCCAGTTGCTGGGAGTGACAAGGCCGCTGGACTTGCACGGCGTGACCGCGACTCCCTCGCAGTTGACGTTGAAGCGGGGGGGGACGGCCAGGCTCTCTGTCCGAATCAAACGGAGTCCCGAATACAGCGAACAGGTGTTGCTGAATATGGCGCTGTTGTTCTTCAATAACGCGGTTGGCCAGCAGTTGCCCCCGGGAGTAAGCGTTCAGGGTGAAGCAACCAAGAAACTGACCGGTGACGCGCTCGAGGCCGTGTTCACTCTGCGGGCCAGCGATTCGGCGAAATCGGTGGCCAGGTGGCCAATTGCCGTGGTAGCTCGAGTTCCCATCACCTACACGATCATGACGAGTTACGCGTCGAATCCTGTCTTCTTGACCGTTGGCGGAACAGCTGCGGTTGGCACACGCGCGGCGCCGAAGGCTCCGTGACGGGCCGCAATTGGGAAGCACGCACATGACCAGAAGCCTTCTCGTGGTTGTGTTGCTGGGGACGGTTCCCGTTCCAGCGGCGCCCTTGCCGGAGAAAATCGGCGATCTCGGCATACCTGATGTGAGCCAGTTGCCCCGCGTCGATCGCAGCAAGCGGCCGGGGCGTCAGGAATCGAAGAACTCGGCGTTCATTCTGAAGACCGAACCTCATCGGGTTGCCGGGGAGCGTTATGTCATTTTGACCGACCACCGGTCTCCCCTCTTTTTGTCCAGCCTGAAGCGGCTCGCAAAGGCCAGGGACGGGATCATCCTGAAGGTCGACGACCTGGCCTTGCTGGGACAGGATGCAACAACACTCGAGTCACTTCGCCAACAACTGCGGTCGGCTCGTGTGCGGTTTCTTGCCGTTGCGCCCAGGACGAGTTCATTCCGTGAGAACATGGTGCTGGGCCTGTGGGAATTGACGTCGACCCTGGACGACGATCCTCTCGTGGATGTCTTTCCGGGATTCCTGTTGGCATCCACCCCGCAGCGATTCCGGGCGCTCGTGGATCGCTCAATTCAGCACAAGCCGTTGGCAACTTCGCGGATAAAGCCACTGGCCATCAGCCAGGTTCCCCGGCCCGAGGAATTGCGGTCGTTGCAGAAGGCGGCCGTCTTGCGGAAGTGGTTCGGCCGGTCCAACGTGGCCACTCCGATCGTGGCGGTCTACAGTCGACGAGCGGTCGAGGCGGCACGGCTCACAGGGCCGGAAATCTGGAATCTGCAGGCAACGAGCCAGCAACCGTTCATCAAGTCATTTCCGCGGGGGGCCCAGGCGGCGTTTCGCTCGGCGTCACTGGTGGTGATGCATGGTCACGGCGTACCGGGCATGTCGTGTGGGGTCGACATTGATGGTCTGCCGGCTGATCTGGCCGGCAAGGTGATCCTCAGTGGATCCTGCTTTGCCGCGTCGCCGGTTCATTCGGATTTTCCGGCGGTTCGCCAGGCTCCCGGCGGATACGAGGTGAAAAAGAGGGACGCATTTGCGTTGCGGGCGATCGATAATGGTGCGACGGTCTTCTTTGGTCACATGCGATTGAGCATGGGGTTTCCTCACCTGTTTCCGGTGTTGGAAGCCTGGTCACAGGGGAAGAGTGTCGGTGAATCGTATCAGCAGTTGATCAACGCATTGATCACGGTTCGAGGATTTCGTTCGGGGAAATTCCTGGTCGCTCCCGCTGTTCCGGGCCGCGTTTCCAGGCGTCGCCTGCCACAGAATCTTCTGCTTTACGTCGTGTTAGGCGATCCGGCGGTGCGGCCGTTCGAGCCCATCGGCACGGGATCCCGTTGATCTTCACAGCCGGTATTCACCGTGTGGCGAGGGGCCCCGGGTCAGAACAATCGCGTCAGGGGCGGTCTTTGCATGACGTGATGTGGCCGCCCCTGGACATCGTGGACGACGGTTTGTTCGGTGCATCCGAGGGCATGATAGATGGTTGCGACGAACTGGGACACGTGGACGGGGTCATCCTGCGGATAGGCGGCCTGGGCATCACTGCTTCCCACATGCTGTCCACCGCGGACACCACCTCCGGCCAGCACGCTCGTGTAAACCCATGGCCAGTGATCGCGACCGGCGGGTGTGTTCCCATTCAGTGATGGCGTGCGGCCGAATTCTCCAGACCACACGACAAGCGTTTGGTCGAGCAGACCGCGTTGGTCCAGGTCGGCCAGCAGCGCCGAGTACGCGTGGTCCATTGGTGGCAACAGTGTCGTCTTCATGTCGGGGAAATGTCCGGCGTGCGTGTCAAAGTGATTCTCATGTCCGGGCCAATTGACCTGGACGACCCTGACGCCTGCCTCGACCAGCCGCCTGGCGACCAGACAACTGCGGCCAAACTTGTGGTTTCCATACCGTTCAAGTGTTTTTGCCGATTCGTCCTCGACTGAAAAAGCTTGCCACGCTCCGTCGGCATGCAGAATCTCCATGGCTCGCTCACGATGCCGTTTCCATTGCTGCACCAGGTTGGTGCCGTCGTCGCCGTGATCCAGTCTGGCCAAAAGTGACGCGCGACGGTCAAGTCGGGTGACTGGAAGCGCGGCGGGCAATTGAAAGGTCTTCGGCAATGAACCGGGCAGGTCGGTCTTGGATTCAAAGAACACTCGTAGTGGATCGAACCGTCGCCCGAGGAAACCAGCGTCCTGGCCTGCGAAGCGACCGGCAGCCCCCTGCTGGATCCAGAAGGGGAGGTGGACCGCTGCGGGCAAGCCCTCCTGATCCCCGGCCAGTTGCTGAAAGACGGCGCCAATGCTGGGGGCGTCTCGGGAATCCAGGTAGTACTCGGGTTGTGGGGTCCGGGGTTGGTGTGGGTGGCCAGTCAGGTTGTAGTGTGTTCCGCCGCCATGGAAGGTCTGGTCGTGGTGCATGGAGCGAATGATGGCCAGGTGCTGTGTCAGCCGGGCTGTCCTGGGCAGGAATTCACAAACGTCGATTCCCGGCACCTGGCTGGCAACGGGATTGAATTCTCCGCGAGCGGCACCAGTCGCCCGTGGCTTCATGTCAAAGGTTTCCTGCTGGGCGGGGCCTCCGGTGATGTGCAAGAAGATGCAAGCTCGTGCCGTGGCCATTGGTGGTGCGGGTTGAGCATTCGCATCGGTGGCCAGGAAGGTCAGGGGCGACAGGCCAGCCGCAGTCCGCAGCGCTGTCCGTCGCGTGAGGCCGTGGGCCAGTCGGTGTTTCGCCGGCATTGCCCTACTCGACAATTTGCAATTGCAGAAAGTGGCTACCGTGGTAGAGGGCCTGGTCCTCGAGCACACCGACAGCATAGACTCGCAGGAAAGCGCGTTGTCCCAGTGGAGCGTCGTCGCTGGCCACAACCTGGATGGCTCCGGTCTCGGTTTGTCCGACAAAAGTGACGCCCCGGCCTCGCAAGCCGCCCACCTTGGTGACGGTCCCCGGAGCGGCCAGTTCGGAATGGACCTTGTTGATAAATCCGTTCAGGCGACGGACTTTGTACTTGATCTGTGCAATCTGGCCTCGCTTGATCGTCCTGGGGTTATACGGATCGAGCGTGACGTGGAACATGGGTTCGTGGACATCGAAAACGACCGGGTTGCTGGAAACAGTGACCGTTTGGGTTTTCTTTCCGTCTGCGGCCAGCACGGTTGTCGTGGCCTGGACGCCAAGCGTGTAGCGGCCGGGAGTCAGCTGCGGGGGCAGGTAAAAGCTGATGTACCCCTTGTCTTTTGCAGCGGGGATGGTGGCCGTGCAGTTGGCGATGTCGGGTGGAAGACCAGTTCCAATCAGTTGGACCTCGGCTCGGTGATTGGGGTCCTTGCGTTCGACCTCGATGGCCACGTCGAGTACTCCGCCGGGGGCGTGCCGCACCTTGAGTTCACCATAGAGTTGATGGACTCGTGTCTCGTGTCCGTCAGCGGTGACTCTCACTGGAGAGTCGCCGGCGATGCCCAGTGCCAGGTTGTGTGCCAGTCGGCTCCATCCAGTTGGACGGCCGGCCTGGACGACGGTTCCGATCCGAGCCGGTCGTCTGGCCGTGTTGTTCTTGTCGGCCAGGGATGACCACAAGGAGAGGCTGCCGTTGGCACGGGTGGCGCCGAGGTCGGCACTGAGGACGAGTTGGCCCCGCGTGACACCGGGGCCAAGGAAGATGTCGGGGCAAGAGACGCCATCGGGGAGGTTGGTGGCGGAGATGCGGATGGAGCCGTGTGCACCGCGACGTCGAAACGCCACCACATCCAGGAGAGTGCGGCCGCCCGGGGCGACGTTGAGGCTGCGTGGGTTGGTGCCGGGTGAAATCACCGCCACGTCGGCCGTGGGGACTTCACGTCGCAGCGAGAGCCGGTATGCACGACGGGGGTCAGGGTGGATTCCCGCACTCCGGTTGTAGATCACGACGGTGTAGCGTCCGTCGGCGGGTGCCAGGAACCGGCCGGAGGGGTCGGAGTGGCGTGTTGGGAGACCAAGTCCACCCAGGTTCCGCGGGTCGCGACGGCACTGCAGCAGTTCGTTCTTGCCTGTGGCGTCAAGGACCGAGGCAGCCAGGTGCACCGGGGAGCCCATGCGTTCCCCGACCAGTTCGATGTAAATCGCCTCTCCGCGGCGGGCCTCGAAGGAATACCAGTCCTTTTCGTCGGCAGCGACCAGGCGGCCTCCTGCCTCACAGGGGATCTTGACCTGTTGTGCTTGGTCCGGTGTGTGGTTGTCGTTGTTCTCGGTCACGACGGGAACATCGGTGATCCCGATCAGTATCGGTGCATGGCCCCCCGGCAACTGCCAGGCGATTGCGTCAAAGGGGGCCTGGGCCGCAGTCAGTCGCACCGGCAATGGCCAGCCGGGTTTGGTGGTGGTCTCGGCGGGAATCTCAACATCGACCCGGTCCAGTGCCGGGTAGGGAGCGTCCGTGCGATTGGCCAGGTTCCATCCGAGAAGGGTGATGCGGGCGGGTTGGCCCCTTCGGATCACTCCGGGCAGGGCCACCGCCACCCGCGGGCCGGTGTCGATGTCGAGCCTGTAAGTGTGGTTGGGACTGCCGGTATAGGTCAGGTCGTGCAGGCGGACGATGTAATCGCCATTCTCGGGCACCCGGAAGTCGATCAGTGGGTCAATGCCGTAGTAACCTCGGCTGACTTTCAACAGGCGGCCATCGGAGTCGAAGAGTTGTAGGATCGGGTGCAGTTTCGAGTCGATCCGTTCTGCCCAGCATTCGAGGACCACTCGTTGTCCGCGTGTGGCGGTGAACCGGTAGCAGTCCTGGTCTCCGGCCTCCAGGATCTGGCCATTGACGGTTGAGTCAATTGGGACCGGCTTGGCAGTCGCTGGAGTGCTGTTGGGCTCCTGTTCGAGCACTTCACGTCGGTTGCCGATCTGGAAGGTGCGGGGGGTGCTGACACCCGCCGGCCCGGCCAGGCGGATCTCGTAAAGTCCCGGAGGTGTGGTCTTCGGAATCGTGATCCTGAAAATGCCGGGCTTACCCGTGCTGACACGTTCGGCTTGTAGCCCGGGTGCCGAGGATTGCAAGTCGCCCTGTTTGTCGATGCCGCTGCCGGTCAATGTCACCGAGACGGTTGACCCGGCGCGGGCACCGGCCGGCCACGCGTTGGTGATCACCGGATTGGGCGGAGCCGCCTGGAGTGGAGCGGCCACCAGGCAGCCCAGTGCGAGTGACGTCAGAAAAGTGGACGAGTGCATGGTGTTGAGAGTCCTTTGCCTGTCACAGCCAGTGTAACTCGCCAGGGACTGTGGGCTCAATTGCGAGTGTTGCATGGTTTTCGGAGAACGGGTTCAGTTCAGGGGAAGGCGTTGCCGCGGAACGGCAAAAGCCGATAGGATGACAGGGAGTATTACAGGAACAACAGCGATGCTTAGAATTTCTGGTCGGCCACTGAAAACTTGCAACGGCATGAGCCGTCGGCAGGTCTTGCAAGTGGGAGGAGCGGGCCTGTTTGGAGTCGGGGCAGAATCGCTCGCGGCGGCTGACGCGGCCGGGTTGCTGCAGTCCGCGGCACGAGCCAAGTCGGTGATGTTCCTTTATCTCTTCGGAGGTCCCAGTCAACTGGAGACCTTCGATATGAAGCCCGAGTCGCCGAGCACGGTGCGTGGGCCGTTTTCGGCGATTGCGGCTCGAACGCCGGGGCTGCGGATCTGCGAGCACTTGCCACGCCTGGCGGCTTGCTCAGACCGTTACGCCGTAATCCGGACACTCAATCACACTCAAAACGACCACAATGCCGCCCACATCATTCAAACGGGGTGGCCGATGCCGGTGGCCGAGCGGGGGCCGGCCAACGTCAATGCCGCCCCCAATGACTGGCCTGCGATGGGTTCGGTTGTCGCGTATCTCGATCGACATCGGGCCGCTTCTCGACAGGTGCCCAGTTACATCTACCTGCCCAACCGGCACGGTGAGATTCAACTGGGGGGGCGTTACAACCGACTGGGGCAATATGCCGGTTGGCTGGGGCCGGAATACAATGCCCTGTCGACTCGGATCCGCAAAAAGGCCCACCTGGACAATCCCTACTTCCGTGACTGCACCGAACAGGAATTGCAGTTCCAGTTCCGTGGCCTGTCGTTGGGTGAGGGGGTGACACTGGATCGTCTCGACCGTCGTCGCAGCCTGTTGGAACAATTTGAAGAGCAGCGGGTGGGGCTCGAGGAATCGGGGAACACGTCGATCTACGATCGTCATCGCCAATCGGCGCTGGGGATGGTCAGCTCGACGAAACTGCGTGAGGCACTGGATATCCGCCGCGAGTCGCCGTCGTTGCGAGATCGATACGGGCGGCACCTGTTCGGCCAGTCACTGATGGTGGGGCGTCGCATGGTCGAAGCCGGATCGCGGTTTGTGACGGTTGTTTGGGACATGCCTGACGGTGCTCCCTCGGGGTGGGATTCACATGAAGGAATGACCGCCAGCCTGCGGGATCACCTGTTGCCGGGCCTCGACCAGGCTGTGTCGGCTTTGCTGGCGGACATGCACGACCGTGGATTGTTGGATGAGACCCTGGTCGTGTGTGTGGGAGAGATGGGGCGGACACCCAAGTTCGAGAACCGGGGCAGTGCGGACGGTCGAGATCATTGGGGCTACTGTTTTCCAGCTCTGCTGGCTGGAGCGGGAGTCTCCGGTGGAGTTCTGTATGGGCAGTCAGACCGAATTGCTGGACACCCTCTCGATCATCCGGTGAGCCCGGCGGATCTCTCGGCAACGATCTTCGATTCACTGGGAGTCGATCCGCATTCGACAATCAGGGACAAGGAAGGCCGGCCTGTTCCCCTGGTTGATGGGGGGGAAGTCGTTCGGGGGCTGTACGCCTGATCGGTCGTCTTTGGTCGTACGTCATCGTCATGGTTGCCACGTCGTTGCCTTCTCGGGTTGCAGGCAATGCGATCGTTGGTCACCTGTTCTCGGTATCGAATTCTGGCGATGCGTTGCGGAGATGCTCGAGGCTGAGCCGGAGGGACTCGAGCCGCAGTTCCTCGGATCCCTCGTATTCCCGGTCCTCGACCTCGACGCACACCGGGCCGCTGTAACCAGCATCGACCAGCGCGGCCAGGAAGACCGTCCAGTCGATGGTGCCGCGGCCGGGCAACACGGGTGTGTGAAATTCAACGGGAGTGGCGAGGATGCCGACGTCGTCGAGGCGTTCACGATCGACGGTGACATCCTTGGCGTGGATGTGGATCAGGCGGTCGGAGAAATCGGCCAGCGGGGCCAGGAAATCCATCATTTGCCAGACAAGGTGCGAGGGGTCGTAGTTGAGTCCGAGGTGGGGAGAGGGAAGGTCGGTGAAGAGTCGCCGCCAGATGGCGGGACTGGTTGCCAGGTTGTGGCCACCGGGCCACTCGTCGCGGGTGAACAGCATCGGACAGTTCTCAATGCCGATTCGTACGTCGTGCGATTCTGCCCATTCGACCAGCGGTCCCCACGTGTCCAGGCACCTGTTCCAGTTTTCATCGATCGAGAGTGTGGGGTTTCGCCCGATGAAGGTGTTCATCACCGGGATGCCCAGTGCCGCGCAGCCAGCGATGACACGTCGAATGTGTTCAACCGCGGCGGTGGCTACGGCGTGGTCGGCTGCCAGCGGATTGGGGTAGAAGCCCAGTCCACTGACGACGATGCCCGAATCGGTTATCTGGGCCTTGAGTTGGTCGCCATCACCGATGGTGTCGACATTGATGTGGGTGACACCGGCGTAACGCCTGTCGGCGTCGCCTGGTGGCCAGCACATCAGTTCGACGCAGTCATAACCCAGGTCGCTCGCGGTCGTGAGCACACGATCAAGCGAAGCGTCGGGAAGAATGGCACTGACAAAGCCGAGAGGGAGTTGTGGAATGGTCATGATGTGAGGTGAGTTTGATTTTCAGATGTGGGTGAGGTCAGATACGTGCGGCAATGAGTTCGGAGGACGGGCGATGAAAATCCTGGGAAGGGTGGTGGTGTCCCTTGTTGTGTTCGTGTCGTCATGGGAGACCGCAACGACCCGGGCCGAAGATTTCAAGGTCCCGGCCGGGCAGAGACAGTTGTTTCTTGATGATCACGGTATCGCGAAGACCGAGAATCTCAAGCGACGAATGCATCGTCCGAAGAAACAGGGGGCGGTGATTCGCCCTCGGTACCTGACCACCAGCGAAAGGTCTATCCAGACTCGCAGCGGACCCCAGTGGGACGCCGAGCGAGGGGTGTATCGGATCTGGTTGTTGTCAAAGGATTGTTACGAGAGTCGAGATGGTTTGCATTGGGTGCCGACAACAGAACAGCCCACCGAAGCGGTGCAGGGTGCGGTGATCGACCCGGACGATCCCGATTCGTCACGACGGTACAAGGGGCTGGTTGCCACTCGCGGGAAACGCGTCGTGGTGGTCAGCCCGGACGGCCTGGCCTGGCGACGGTTGGACTCTCCGGCAATTTCGTCACAGGACGAATCGAACCTGAGTTTCGATGCGCAATCCAGGACATTCATTGCGACGGTCAAGCAGCGAGGACCCTACGGTCGCAGCGTCTGGCTTTCGACCAGCAAGGATTTTCAGGAATGGACGAAGCCGGAGTTGATCTTTCATGCTGATGCGAAGGACCAGGAACTGGGCAAGAGGGTGATCGAACGTCGAGTGGCCGACAAGACGTTGCAACCCATGCGGTTCGTGGATCCGGAAGTTTTCAATGTCCAGGTCTACAACATGGGAGTGTTTCGCTACGAGGGGCTCTATGTCGGGTTGCCGGCGATGTTTCATTCGACCGGAAAAGTGGACAATTATCCCAACACCGATGGATTTCACGTGGTTCAACTGGCGTGCAGTCGTGATTTGAAGACGTGGAGACGGCTGGGGGGGCGCGAACCGTTTATTGGCCCCTCGCGGCTTGGATCGGGGGCCTTTGATCTGACGCAGATTCTTCCACCCTCAGCTCCGATCGTCCGTGGTGACGAGTTGTGGTTCTACTACACCGGGCTGAAATACCGCGCCACGTTCAACTACGAGGGGAAATATCCCAACGGAAAAATCGTTGTACTTCCCCAGTTCGATGGTCCTGGTGGGGCCATTTGCCTGGCGGTGCTGCGGCGGGATGGATTCGTGTCGTTACAGGCCGGGGCGACACCAGGTGTGGTGATGACAGAGGCATTTGTGATCCGGGGAGAAGAGTGGTACGTCAACGCCCAGTTGGCTGAAGGGGGGCAGTTGGTCGTGGAAGTGATTGATGACACCGGTGCGGTTGTGGCACTCTCGAAGCCGGTGACAGGCGACCAGCCGAGTTGTCCAATCCGCTGGGCTCGTGGGACAGGTCGTGGCCTGGTGAATCAGCGTGTTCGGGTCCGGTTTCAATTGACCCACGGACATTTGTTCTCGTATTGGATGGACAGGGCTGACGAAAAACCGAAAACTCCCTGAGTGCGATGGGGCGGTCGGAGTCCACTGGTCGAAGAAGACAACGCAAAAAAAAGAAGGTTGGGAAAGTGATGACAGTGAATCGGGACGGTGGGGTTTCGAGACGAGACTGGCTCAAGGTGGCTGGTGCCGCTGGCCTGGCGACAGCAGCCAGCGGCCAAGGGGGCTTGTCGCTGGCGGGTGATGCCACGAAGGGGGTCACCAACATTGGTGGACGCCGTGAATTGTTTGTCGACACGACACTTGTCGATGACATCACGGGGCACGCCAGGTTGCAGCTCAACCAGCCGACGCCCCAGGAGGTGACGTTGGTCAATGACCGGCCGTGGGAGGGGGCCTCCTGTGCCTACATGAAGGTCTTCCGTGACGGAGACCTGTATCGGATGTATTACCGCGGCAGTGACGTGGTCTACAGCGAAAAGGGGGCCAGGAGCCCACACCCGGAAGTGGCCTGCTACGCCGAGAGCACCGATGGCGTCCACTGGGTCAGGCCGGAGTTGGGGCTGTTTGAATTTGGCGGATCCAAGAAAAATAACATCATCTGGATGGGTGAGGGGTCTCACAACTTCGCTCCGTTTCTGGACGAGAACCCGGACTGTCCGGCGAACGAAAAGTTCAAGGCCCTGGCTGGGTCGTTCCGCAAGGGGCTGTGGGCCTATGTCTCGGCCGATGGCAAGAAATTCAAGAAGATCCAGGAGAAAGCCGTTATTGCCAAGGGCGCCTTTGATTCTCTGAATCTCGCCTTCTGGGATTCACTGTCGGGAGTCTATCGCGAGTTCCATCGTGATTTTCGTAAAGGTCGCGACATCCGTACCGCGACGTCTGAGAACTTTGTTGACTGGTCAGAGAGCCGTTTTCTGGACTACACGCCCCAGACGTCCAACGGAGTGCGGGCCGATTGGTTGCAGCCGGTGAAAGATGATGATCCAGACAATCGGCAACCGGGGCGGGTCAGCCAACTCTATACCAACCAGGTGATTCCCTATTATCGTGCTCCGCACATCTACCTTGGTTTTCCCACTCGGTATATCGACCGTGGCTGGAGCTATTCAGCCACGCAGTTGCCGGAATACGAGTACCGCAAACTCCGGGGCGCCAAGTCGCGTCGTGAAGGGACGGCAGTGACCGACGGAATGTTCATGGCCAGTCGAGACGCGACCTCGTTTCGAGTGTGGCCGGAATCATTCATCAGGCCAGGCTTGCGGGCCGAGCAGAGCTGGTTTTATGGGGACGCGTACCAGAACCACGGATTGGTCGAGACGGCCTCCCGATTCGAAGACGGTGGCAACGAGTTGTCTGTCTACGTCAGTGAAAACTCCCATCAGAATCACCCCGGCCAGTTCCGCCGGTACACGTTGCGGATCGACGGGTTCGTGTCGTTGACGGCACCCCTGAGTGGTGGCGAATTGGTGACCACCCCGATCCGATTTGAGGGGGGGCGGTTGTCACTGAATACGTCGACCTCGGCGGCAGGAACGGTGAGGGTGGGGGTCGAGGATATGAATGGCAAGCCGGTGCCAGGCTATTCGGTCAGTGAGTCGCACCCCCTGTACGGGGATTCGCTGAACCTGATCGCTGCCTGGAAGGACCGGGGCACTGACGTGGGGCCGCTGGCCGGCAAGACGGTGAGGTTGCGGTTTCGTGTCCAGGACGCCGACGTCTACTCGTACCGTTTTGAGTCGGCGTGACAGGAGGGCTTCGGTGGGTTGATAACCTGGCCGTGTCACCTGCTGAAACGTCGTATGACGTTGGCGGTGATGGCGGCGACGGCGTCGTCGACGAGGATCGAGGCTGGCCAGGTGATGGAGCCGACTGAGAAGACTTCACCGCCGGAAGGCGTGTCGAAGTGGACAATCTCTGCTCCTCCCTCGTCAGCGTTGGTGCCCTTGGCTATCAAGTGAACGTTGTCGGGGGATTGGTCGGAGATCTTGTCGGTCTCGTGTCCCGAGGCTCCACCGGGGACTCGCTTGTGGAGGCTGTCGGCTCCGAACGTGTCACCCTCGGCGAGCCCGGTGCCCTCGAGTGTCCAGTGGTCAGCGTCAATCACACGGTACGGGGAGGCTGTCATAATGCCGGCGAATGAAAAAACGACGCCCAGGAGGTTGGCTTCTGACTCGACTCGCTTGTCAAACCGGCTCTGGTACTCGGTTCCGTCGTCCTTGAGTTGTGGTTCCGAGTGACTCCAGTTGGTGTTGTGATGGACGACACGGTGGTCGTCGAGGAACTCGATCTCGCAGTTGAGTCCATTGCCGCCGAGGTACATCAACCGACCACCACGTTCGAAGACCCATTCCTTGACCCGGAAGTACATGTCACGAGACCAGTATTCCGGATGGGTGCTGATGATGAGCACCTTGTAGCTGTCCAGCGGCACCTGGTCGAAGTGCAACTGGGTCTCGCTGTAATAGTCGTAATCGAATCCCTGTTGCTCCATCCACCCGAGTAAACGCCATTCGGCCGCTGCCATGTGGCACCCCTGGCGTCCACCGATCGGGTCGGTGAGGTTTTCATCGAGATCGATGTGGTTGTATGGGTCGGGCCGATCCAGCGAGAGTGGGGCGTACTGGTCCCGGTCATAGCTTCGGTGTTCCGTCTCGGTGTACCGTTTCAGTTCGAGCCTCGAGTTGACCGTGGGCGTTGGTGGGAAGCAGTCCGCGTGAATGTAATTGCTCCGGCCGCCAAAGCTGTTGTAGGCGTTCCAGTTGAGATCGGAGGCCAGCACGGCGACATCGGCGGTTGGCGCGGTGGGGGCAACAACCCAGGGGAAGGAAAAGAAAGAGCCGGATTTTCCGAGTGCGTGGAGGTAGTACAGGCCGCTGCGTTGCGGCGCTTCGACAAATTGGGACAACGCTTTGCTGTTGTACCCGTGCTTGTTCCAGTGGACACCGGTTTGCGTGTAGTCTCCATCCGGAGTGATTTGCATCGTGGCCCGAGGGCCGTGCTCGTCGTATGTTCCGATGCGTCGGATGAACTCCTTGGTCTGGCCATAGCGCCACAATTGGAGTTCGTATTCCTCGACGGCGTGTACCCGGAATTCGCTGAGTTGGCCGCCCTGGACGCACTTGGGCCACATGTATCCAAGCAGTTGGTCTGAGAGCAGTCGGAAGTGGTGAGGGGTGTCCGGAGTGGCCGTCATGGTGACGATCTTGGATCCGTACCCCTCCCGCCCGATGACAACCTCATATTCCCCTGGAACAATCTCGGCGTAGACGGCGCCGGAAATCGTTGAGGTCGCGGTGGTGACACTGTCCCCTCCACGAAATTCAAACAAAACCCCTGGAAGGGCGACATATCGTTCGTTGCTGACGTAACCGACAAGCATCGTTGCTGGTCCTTGTTGCAGTGGTGGCTGGCCTCAACGTGATCGTTCAACCGGACCATGATGTCGAGGCCTCTCGCTGCCGTCCAGCAAGTGATGACTTGAGCTGCCGGAACCGCTCAAGGTCGCACCCAGAAAAGATTTCACCAAAGTCAGCCAGAAGCGATTTCCGGTCCTGTCCGGGGCCAATCGACCGATAACGAAGATATGAGGTTGTGCCCGCTCATTGTGCTGTTTTGTGCGCTGCCAGCAACGATCAAAGCTGGCGAATCGGAAGGGTGGCGGCCTCGCGTCGTCATGCCGCCGGTGCGGAAAGCGGCACATGGGCAGGTAAAAGCCCTTCCGGATGGTATGGTCGATCCGGCGAGACCGCGGACCCTGTCGGAGTTTCTGGCACTGGCCGAATCACGGCATCCGATGCTCCGGATCAACTCGGCGCGAATCAACGAAGCTCGCGGTGACCATCGGCAGGCGGGGTTGTGGCCGAATCCGGTCGTGGGGTATCGCGGTGAGGAGATGGGGAACCAGGGGACACCGGGAATGCAGGGTGGGTTCATCCGGCAGAAGATCATTACGGGGCAAAAACTGAAATTGGCATCGTCGGTGGCTGCGGCGAGGGTGAGGGAGCGTGAACACCTGGCGACGATGGCCAGGGAACAGGTGGTCGGTGATGTCCGGGTTCGGTTCTACGACACGCTGGTTGCCCAGCAACGTGTCGAATTGACGTCACAATTGTCAAAGCTCGGAAGGGAACTGGCTCGAGCAACGGCCATGCTCGTGCAGGCCAAGCAGGTCTCGCGCAATGGGCTGTACCAGGCCGAGATCGCTTCTGAACAGGCTGCCGCATTGAGAGAGAACTCGGAAAACGAATTGAAGGAGGCTCGTCGGTTGTTGGCGTTGTCGGTCGGTGTGACCGAATTGAAGGTCGGCCTGCTCGAGGGCAAAGTGACTTCCCATTTGACCGATATGACCTGGGAGGAATGTCGAAGTCGCGTGTTGGCAGACCATCCGGGATTGGCGGCTGCACGGACTCGTTTGACCTTGTCGAACCGGGAAATAGTCCGGCAGAAACGATTGGTTGTGCCTGATCTGGATGTCCGTGTCGGAATGGCGCACATGTATACCAGCGACAGTGATGTCACCAGCGTGATGGTCGGCGTGCCGCTGCCGATCTTTGATCGCAACCAGGGAGGGATTTCTCGCTCAGAGGCGGGGGCGGTTCGAGCGCGTTTTGAAGTGGAACGCATGGAAGTCGAATTGGAACAACGGGCGGCCTCGGCTTACCGCGAATACTCCAACGCCCGACACCAGGCTCGACGGTATTCGGAAAAGATTCTTCCCCGGGCCCGGAAGTCCATCGAAACGGTGAAAGAGGGGTACCGAGAAGGCCAGGTGCGATATCTGGAATTGTTGCTAGCCCAACAAAAATTTGTCGAAGTGAACCTGGCCTACCTGTCCACGATCCGGAAATTGCGGGAATCGGTTACCGTGATTGAGTCGAGGTTGTTGTCTGGCGGGTTGCATGGACATCGGATTGGACGCAGCGCGTCATCACGGCGCTGATCGCCAGGAGTCAAAAAGAAAATGTTGTCCCCTGAACCGCGGTTGCATATAGTTTGCCCAGATGGGTGACTGATTTAGCGGGTTGCAGGTCGTCGTCATGTGCGTCACCGAATCGACAACTGGACGTCAAACGCGCCGGCGATCGGTGTTTAACGTTTTGCTGGTGTTTCCGATCCTGGTTTGCCCGCTGTTGTTTGCAACCGGGACTTGTTGCTCGGCGCCAAAGCCGGCGACTGCTCTGGAGGTTGGCACGGTTTCTTGTGCTTGCTGTCAGCACGAGGACCAACTGTGGCGTACACGACGATCGGTGCCGTCTCCTCATGCTCCGACATGCCAGTGCTCAAATGTGACGGTTCCCGTCATCGTCCCTGTCATCGTATCCGTCCCCAGACAACGGGCCTCGCTATACCGTGACTTGGTTGGAGGCGAAGCCTCCAGTAATCAACTGGGGGCTTCCGGAGTGTGGCCGGTTTCGGAAGGGGCGTTGACGCCCGACGCGTGGGGGAGACGGCTTTGTGTCTCCCATGGTGTGCTGATCTGTTAGCCCATTGTTTCCACCGGGACG
>MDTE01182842.1_pt1 | contig 18053 bp, 11 predicted proteins | sample 811231 | NCBI WGS metagenome assembly MDTE01 (sample SAMN05326651, study PRJNA326480) | marine metagenome | isolation source: seawater | place: Indian Ocean: Red Sea | collected 2010 | reverse complement strand
CTCGTCCGAGCGATTTGCAGATCAGCAACGGTTCGATCCTCCACCCAGTTTTCACCGGGCTTCAATCTGGTCAGGCATAGATCGGGTGGCTTCAGGTCCTCCACCATTGACTCCAAGCGAGCACACTCCGTCCCTCACAGTAAACTGCTGCGGACATGTCGGTTTCCCTTCGGCTTCGGAGATCAACTCCTTAACCTCGCCAATGATCAAGACTCCCTGGGGCATTTTTCGAAACGCACGATAGGACGCTGCTCATATCTTCGCTTTCACGCCCTATCAGCCTGTACCTATCTGGTTTCACGGTCTTTTCACATCCCGCTAAGGATTCTTTTCAGCTTTCACTCACGTTACTTGTAAACTATCGGTCTCGAGCTATATTTAGGATTGGAGGTTTCTGCCCCCCATCTTCGAGCGCGATATCCAACGCACCCTACTCTTTGATTGTCACGTGACCATATCATATACGAATACGGGACTTTCACCCTCTATGGCTGTGCCTTTCCAGACAACTTCTTCTTCTATGACTTAGGTAAAAGACAATCACCCACATCTCTCTCAGTTTCCAGTCGAGATTCGGTTTGTCCTCATCCGTTTTCATTCGCCACTACTCACGGAATCTCGTTTGATTTCTTTTCCTCCCCCTACTAAGATGCTTCAATTCGGGGGGTTCCCTATCGCTATTGCGATTGTTCCGAAAGAACAGGAAGTCCCATTCAGCCATCTCCGGATCCAAGATATTCATGCATCTCCCCGGAGCTTATCGCAGCTTGTCACGACCTTCTTCGGTACTCGAGCCGAGCGATTCCCCAGATAGGTTGTAGCAACAAGTGTTTTTTACACCTGTGCGAGTAACCCTTCGGTTTTCAGTCATGCCAATTGACATCCTCAAAAGACCGTCTCCCCTCAGGGCGGCCCTTCTCGTCACTTCCCCAGACATGACAGGCATGCCCGGGTGCATTAGCATCACGCCGACCTACATTCCATATATCAAACCATCGAGAGGAAAAAGGAGAAAACCACATCACAGAGGCTTTTTTCGATTTCATTCTTCAAGCCGAAACAGCCAACCGTTCGAGATTCATTTTCACCACATCATCTTGGGCATGTTCTGAGAGGATTTTTTTGGCTTCTCCCATTCGTCCCAATTGGATCAAAGCAGAAGCCTCAATATTGGCTCCTTCAACATCATTTGGTTGTCGGTCACGATATACTTGAATCACACCTAGAGTTTTCTCATGGCGACCACTCACAAGGAGTGCGTGAGAGAGGTTAAGCAACAATACGTCGTTGCTGGGTTCTGTTTTTGCAGCCTGTCTGAGCGCCATGATAGCAGATTCAAATTGCGTTGGTGCTAACTTCGTGTCTTCAGCATCAGAACTTTGTTCCATCTTGATGGCTTTGTGAAGGAGGGCAAGACCGTAATTATTCAAAATCGAGGCTTGTCCAGGTACTTGTTGCGCAAGTCTCTGAAAGTTTTTTGCTGCGCCATCATAATCTTCTTCCACTAATTTTTGAAAACCTGTCGTGACAAGTTGTTCTAATTCTGGAGACCCAGTGGTATTGATTGGCAAGGCATGAGCTTGGTGCAATTGAGGAGGACCATGAACCGATTCTCCATCACTCGTAACGACCTCGTGTATGCGGTCCAAATCAACATTGATTTCTGAAACATCATAAGAGTCTTCATACTCAATTTCGATCGCTACATCATCCTGCTGATAGATGGCTTCCATATCGACGGCTTGGGCATCAATTCGCCAAACATCCGGCACCCCTTGTTCTCCAAAAGATAGTGAATCATCGTCTTCTTTGGAAACAGTTTCTGCTTTAATTTTGAGAGGAGACTCTTGTATTGATGTATCTTCAATGGGTACTGCATTCATTTTGACCAATACAGGCGATTCTTCCGCAGTCTCCATCTGAATATCCGGTAATTCTGGAATTTCAAAGGGTGACGCTGAGGAGGACGATTCTTCAGGTTCAACTTGCATATCTTCTGGCAAATCAGGCAATGCTTCAATGACTTCATCTATTGGCGTCATCTCTTCATCTTGAGAAGGTGCTGGCACATCATCTGACTTTGCATCATCTACTGGAGATTCATCGACGACCACGGGTGTGGATTTATTTTCATCTGGAAGTTCCTGTTCCTTAGATTCCAAACCCTGATCTTCGTCCTCATCATAGGAGTCTTCTACTGATGGAGAGAATTGAGCGCTCCCAATTCCAAATGGCAATGAAGATTTGGTGATTGATGATTCTGCACCGAGCCCAAATGGCAGATTAGAATCGAGTGCTTTTGGTTTAGATGTGGGCTCTTCTAATTCGTCATCTCCCACGGTTTGTGCTAAATCATCGAGACCAGGAATATCAAAATCACTACCAAGCATTCCTTCAGGTTTGATTTGCTCTGCGATGGTTGAGCCACATGATGGACATGTGTCCGTTGCGGTGAACAACAAACCGCAAACGCTGCATTCTAACATACTCGCTCAATCTTCGGGAGGCATTTTCGGTTTTCAAGCAACCGCAAGATTGACTCACTCTTCTTGAGATTTTCCAGTTATTTCGCCGATGGCTTCGGATACTTCGTCAATTACCGAGGTATCATCAACCAAGGCCTCAGCCCAGGACTTTCCTTTCTTCTTGCCCAACGAATATTGCCAAATGCCTCCAAGAATACTAATGCCGACGCAAACGATCTTGAATACAGGCCCTATTCCGTAAACCAATAGCATGTAAAGGGTAACGATAAAGGTCGTAAGTATCATCATTGGGAAACCTGCTTTGAAGAACTCATTAAATGAAATTGGATAGCCCGCTTCCTCAGACATGCCTGCAGTTACGACATTCGCTGATGCACCAATTAAGGTCCCGTTACCACCCAAGCATGCTCCGAAAGCCAAGGCCCAAATCAAGGGTTCAAGGTCAATACTCAATTCCCAAGCGATTTGAAGAACAATTGGAATCATTGTTGCGGTGTAAGGAATATTATCCAAGAACGCACTCACAACTGCACTTACCCACAAAATGATAACGATTGAAGCCAATAGTCTGGTCTTCTCATCACTAGGGAACATCTCAATTCCTGCAATGACTTTACCGCCGATCCAGGTGATGACACCCATATATTGGAGAGAGTGGATAAGGACGAAAAGCCCTGCAAAGAAGAGCAAGGTGGTCCATTCAACTTCTTCGAGAGGCTCCTCCATCTCATGACGATTCGTGAACGTAAGCATGAGCACAGCACCAATCAAAGAAATCCATGAAACAGGAATATGGGTCATTGGATGGGTGAAGAAACCGACGACGACAAGTACCAAAATAGTACCAGCACTTCGCAACATTTTCATGTCTTTGATTCCATACTTTGCTTCAAGTTCCTTAACATCTCTAATACGTGAACCGCTGAATTCGTCTTTGTACATCCACTTGAGTAGCATAAATGCAGGAATAACGGTCATGATGATTCCAGGGGCCAATTCAATGATGAAATCGTTGAAAGAAACGCCTGATTCGGCTAATTGTGGGTAAGCACTGTTTGCGATTGCATCCTTGCTCATTTGGCTACCAATAATGATGTTTGGCGGGTCTCCAATCATGGTGGCAGTACCACCGATATTTGAGAATAGAACCTCTGCAATCAAGAGAGGGATTGGTTTGAGATCGAGAACTTTTGCCAACTGTAAAGTAACTGGAGTTAGGAGGAGCATGGTGGTTACATTGTCTAAAAATGCAGATAAAATGGCTGTAATGATACACAGAGTCACAACCAAGGTCCAGACATTTCCTCCACTGCGCTTGTAAGCCTCGACAGCAAAATATTCGAAAACACCAGTGTGCGAGAGAACCCCAACCATGATCATCATACCCAACAATAATCCAATGGTTTCCCAGTCGATCATCGTCGTGACCATGGCAAGCGAAAGTGACTCACCGGTGTAGTATTGCAAAGCCCCTACAGCGATCAGTCCGCCAAGGGCTGCAGCTAAAGTGCGATGAACAACTTCAGTGACAATGAGTGCATAAACACCTATGAGAATGAGTAAACCAACCATAATGGCTTGACTCTGGAGAGATTCCTTGACCGTCAAATCAAGACTTACACCTGAGCCTCCACCAGCAGATGTTTGCCCGAGCATTAACATCATTGCACAAAACAGAAGAGAGAATACGCCAAACCTCTGTAAACCAACACGACGAACACCCAAAAATGCGCCCATGTTGAATGCCAACTCAATCCAGAATAAGATTCTTCTTACCTTTCCAGAGCACTCCGACGTTCCCTCTGGCGTAAACGAGAGTCGAATGGGTATTGTTTGAGAGATAATCCCACAGATTTTGCATTTCTTGACGCTCAAATAACCCTCTATTGACCTTAATTTTGATTAAATCCCGTTGATTAAATTGGCTTCTCAACTCTTCAATCACCGAATCAGTCAAGCCTTGTTTGCCGATTCTCACGGTTGGCTGTAGTTCTTTAGATTGTGCCATCTGAAGGATGGATTTTGGAGGTTTAGACATCATAACCACCTCCTGACTTAGATTGAGAACCAAATCGCCTTACATGACCGCAATTTAAGCAAGTTGTACAACGAATGCCAGACCGAATTCGGACGCGTGAAGATTTACCTGGAATAAGTGCTGATTGGCAATTTCTGCATATAGCATGATTGATACTTGAGATAAGAGATATTCGATATCGCATGGACACTTTTCTCAAATGCCGAGCAGCATTGTGGCGAACCGCCATAGGCATCGATGAGTCGAGCAACAGGCTGCTTAAGTGAGCAGAGTGTGCATGCGCTCTCTGTTTGCGCCTATTCTTATTCGATCTCGAACGTGGCATGAACTCACTTTTCCAGTGTTTGCAAAATATCATCAGTGATTTGATTGATTTGACGATCACCGTCGACTTCACGCAAAACTCCACGTTGACGATACCAATCTGCGAGAGGAGATGTTTGTGAATGATATGCTGATAATCGATTCATGACAGTCGCTTCATTATCATCGCTTCTTCGTCCAAAATCCTCGCTTTCACAATGATCGCACTTACCTTCGACCTTTGTTGGCTTGAATGTGTCATGGTATACCGAACCACATCCAGAACAAGTATAGCGACCACAGATTCTTTCAACAATTCTTTCATCTGGAACAATAATGGAGATGACATGAGAAATTTCAGCGATTTTTTCGAGAGCCTCTGCTTGAACTACCGTCCTTGGAAAGCCATCGAACATGACGCCATTTCTGGCATCATCTTCTAGCAAACGAGCCTTGATTAAAGCGATAATCACATCATCTGGAACCAGCATTCCAGCATCCATATATGATTTGGCCTCTAAGCCAACATCCGTTCCCTTGGCAATGGCTGCTCGTAACATATCACCTGTGCTTATTTGGGGAAGACCTGTTGATTTCTCAATCCGTTCGGCTTGAGTTCCCTTGCCTGCACCAGGTGGACCAAAAAGAACAATGCTGCTCATGTCACTGGGAACACAAGAAAGGTATTAATCCCATGCAATCAACCATTGCGCCTTAACCATTCAGCACCATAATGTTGCCATTGCTCAAGGGTCCATCCAGCCGGTAACCCACCAGGTGGCAACGGAGGAGAAATTGCCTGTTGTACAACAGGAGGAGGAGCGGTCGGTACTGGCACAGGAGGGCGACCCGCAGGAACCGCTCCTAATGCAGGGTTTTGCATCATAGCAGGGGGACGACCCGCGGGGAGGGGAGGAGGCGAAAGAGGCGTCAATGATTGGGCCAAAGCCTGTTGCATCTCCTCCTCACTAACGGCTCCACTTGCTAACTCATTTACTTGGTAGCTCACATCCAAAGCATCTTCTCTTCGGCTGATGTGTGCTGCTGAAGCCTCGACATCAGGAGCCACCAAAGCATCTCCATCATCAATAAATCTCGCCCCACGCTTCACTCGAAATCCAATCAAGAGACCCACCACAATCATACCAAAGAGCGTTGAATAAGCAGCCCATGAAGGCAAGGCACCAAAGAGACCACCTTGGATCGTGGTCACCTCAACCGAGGCCTCAAATGAAGTGGAATAATTTCCATCACTTGTAATCGCGGTAATGCGGACGGTAACAATGCCAATTTCAGCCTCACCGCTTGGTGTAATTGAAACTTCTACATTTTGGGATTCTCCAACTGCGAGGTTTGCAATTTGTTCTGGGTTAATCGTACCTGTCCACGAGTCAATTTGAACGCCATCTCGGTTAAGGAATGCAATGGAAAAATCGGCATTAAGCGGAATATTCCCTTCGTTCGAAACTGAAAATGATGATACAGTGGCTACGCCTCTTTCAATCGACATGAGATTGGCGCCAGCGATGAAGCCAGCATGAAATGTATCCAAAACATCGACCTGAATACTACTTGAAGCATCAGTGAATCTCTCGCCCACGGAGCCATTTACAGAAACCAAGATGATTTGAGCCGAGGTTTTTGCAGCCGTTTGATTCGGCGATTTAACGGCCACAATCACTTGCTCCTGTTCTTTGGGGTCAAGAGTTTTTGGTGATTCAAAGAAACCAAATTCCCAACCATCATCAACAAGCGAATGCGACCAATCCAAAGAAAGTGGGATGTTTCCCTCATTCTTTACCGTAAATGTGTACTCATGCCAATTCCCATCTGCCTTACAAAGCAATGGATCTTCAAGGTCGGAAAAACTCAATCCTATGGAGTCATCAATGGTCAAAAGTGCCGTGTTGACACTTTGGCTTACTGCATTTCCAGTGGTTTTCATCAAAATTTGATTGACGTCTCCAGATAAAGCACCTTCATAGACAACCACGGTTATCTGAATGCTCGCACTTCCACCAGCAGAGAGTTCGACTTGAATCGTTTGACCTGAAATTTGGTCGTCATATTGCATCTGGACTGGCCAAGAATCAAGTTGTGTTTGTAGAGATACGGATAGCGTTAATGCGGTATTTCCTAAGTTTGAGAGTTCCAGAGTGAGGTTGACCCATTCTCCGTTATTAGTGTAAATTCTGTTTCCAGATAGCACATCAATCAAATTTCCACTCTCATCAGTTAATTGAGCACTGTAACGGTTGAGGGCGAGTACTTCGATATCAACCGGGTCTATCGATACATTGAGTGCTGTATCTTCACTTGAGGTAACCCAACAAGACACATAATCCGTAGTACCAGCTGAAGGAAGTCCATCCACCGCTGGAGGCACGTAGGTTCTTACTTGTAAGTCGTCTTCATCCAATAAATCAAAGGTCTCAAAATTGTAAACACTTGAATTTGAATCACCAAGTTCAACCTGCCACTTTCTCTCCGATTGGCATTCAATGGCGTAGGTTGCATCAACATTTCCAATATTTTTGAGTGAAATGTAAAACGGTGCGAAAGATCCTGGGGCAGCAAGTAGGCCGGCATTTCCTGATGGCACCACGATCACGTCCCTTACTTGTGGAACAATAATCACCAGCCTCATTGAATGCGTGACTTGGTTGTTGCTGTCATAGCTCGCTTGGATGTCAACAATGTATGTTCCCGCTCTGGCATAGCGCTTGAAGTCATTTCCAACTGGTTGCAAATTTGCGCTGACATCATCAAATGTGACTTGGAAAGAAAGATTTGAACCATTGGTGTCGACGGTGGTTAAAATAATGGCATTTGAAATATTCTTTTCTCGTGTCCAAATATCCTTTGAGTTTTCAATTCTACCAAGCACAGGATCGACAAGTTCCTGAACATTGGAGATGTACAAACTGACACTTTGGTTTCCTGTCCCCTCGTGGTTGAGCGCCAAATCAAATGAAACCGAGGTAGAATTTTGCACATCGAGTATCTTGGTTTTTGAATTTTCATCCACACCCAGTGATTCATTTAAACTGTATAACCGGAGACCTGTGGCAGCAATCATGATGTCAAATTCAATAAAATTATTATTCTCTCCGTTCGATTCATCATTCAGCTCTGTAACTTGCTGATTTGAATCGAGCGTAAGTCTTAGGGTGTGGATTCCAATTTGTGTAAACGTGTGCGAATGCACTTTTGAACCGAGGCTAAGAGATGCTAAGGAGCCCATCTCGGCAGTCATGAGTGTTTCACCAACGGTTTCATCGGTAAGGGTAATTTTGTAACTACCCGTGGAAGCCGCCCCTTGATTGTACCATGAAAGTTGAATTGGAGCGGGTTCATTAACCAATGGAGAGGCAGGATTCAAGAAAATAGAATTGCTCAAAGTCATAAGATCGGGTACAAATGATTGAGAAAAAGAACCACTCATCGCTAATCCGTATGTGACAGATACGCCGCCTTTGTGAGTAATTTTTACTTGCCAAGTACCAGAAACAGAACTCGTACTGCTGGGTAATTTGATTCTTTCAACGTTATTTACCGAGTCGCTTGTTCCTCCGGCAATAGAAAAGCCATTGGCAAATTGATTTCCGTAATATACCACTCCATTCGGGTCAATCAATTCTAAGTCGAGATTTGAAATGAGTCGAGACTCATTTTGAGGTGTTGCAGAACTTCCAGCAGCATCAGTCCAAACCAATGTGATATCAAGACCCTTAGATGCATCGATTTCATATGCATAGACCGAGGAAAATCCGGGTTGAATGATTCTGTTATTATCGACGGCCATATCTAATTCAATACCGTCATTTGATGGAGTAAGTGATTGTTTGAGGTCAATTTTGCCCCAGCCTTCATTTGGATTGGGAATATCTGGAGTTCCCAAATCTTCTGCTCCGTTGATGAGTACGGCCTTAATTAAGGCTGATGTTGGACCAGATATTCCCTGATCTTCTCGTAAAAATTCCCTCACAAGAGCGCTTGCACCACCAGCCACAGCCGTGGCTTGAGATGTTCCGCTCATTTCCATGTACATTGAGGCACCATTGGCGTGCGAATCAGAACCACACGAAGTTCCAAAGGGAGTCAGAGATTCTTCTGCTTGACCCGAACAGATATTCACACCAGGAGCGACCAAATCAGGCTTTATTCTCCCATCGAGCGTTGGACCTTGACCTGAAAAAGAAGCCACTTCTGGACTTGAAGAAGCGTAGGTCACCGCTCCAATAGACAGGCCATTCTTTGAGGTTGAGGGAGGTAAAATCGATGAGGAGGAGCCATTATTTTCATTACCGACCGCAAATATGGGCAAAAAAGTAGGATGGTCTTTAACGTACAGATCAACTATGCGGCTATCTGCAGTGTACATACCGTGACTTGCATTTATGGTCCATGCATTGACACCAAGACGAGCGTTATAATCATCCATTGCATCAAAATAGATATCATATAATGAACCAATTCTTCCAAATACACCTGTAGGATTGTGTTCCATGGCATAGGCGATGAGTTGAGCCGCTGGGGCCATACCGGTCTGATCTTGGTCAATAGTACCGTCTCCAGCAATAGTCACCCCAATGTGCGTTCCATGACTGCTATGTGCATCTGAAGGATTGCTGTCCAACCCAAATTTAGAAACGGCTGTAACACGATTTCCCAAATCTGGGTGATTGATGTCGATTCCTGTATCAACAAACATGACCGTTTCTCCAGAGCCATCAAGGGAAAGACCTGAATCTTCCAGTAAGCCTGTCAGACCAGATTGATTGAGGGCATTGGAATTTGCTGTTTGAACAAAATAGGCCGGTTCAATAAATAGCACCAAGTCATTTTTGGCAAGAGCAATAATGTCGACGATTCCTGAAATTAAGCAGGAATGAGTATGGCATTTAATCTCAGCATTTTCAAAAATCGAAAGAGAGGTAAATTCAGCCTGTTGATTGGTTGGAAATGGTGGAGCCATGGTGACCATCAAATTTGATTCTCCGACTTCAACCAAAGGGGAGATTTTGTATTCATAGGGAAGATAAGATGCAAATTCGATGAACTCAAAATCGATGATTGAGGTCATATCTGGTACTTCATCAAACCGGATGATGACGTTCTGGTGGTCCAAATAGTCGATAACCGTGTGTGGGAAATTTGCCTGTAGGGCATCGAGAGCATGCAAATTAAATCCGTTAATTGAAACGACCATGAGACGAGAGGGGGTGTTGATTCCAGTATCCAAAATAGAATCTTGAGCAGCGAAAGTATCAACTGACTGAGGTCGGATTCCAAGTTCAAAGTTGGACTGAGGGGTTGTTGATGGCACCATCATCGACCAAGGAGAATGAAGGAGATCATCACCTGTCAATTTATCCTCAAGATTATTACGCTCATCTTGAGTAAACAATGTGGCTTGAACAGGGAGAATAAACAGCGTCACCAGTATTATGGAGATGAAATACTGACGCATGCATTAATCCAGACACATGCATCTTTTCAATATAACATACACATTCATCAGGAGAACATACGAGCAATCGCTTCGTCAGTCTTTCTAACCGAGGTCATCCAATCTGATTCAGTACCCATAAGTGCCCTAATGGCATCAACATTTTCCGGTACAACATCGCTTTCTTGGTGAATGGCTTGGAAATAGTACAAGGTGTTATCAACCAGTTTCACTCCATCTTCCCAAACAAATATTTCATGCAAATCGCCCCACGTTCTGCCGATATCTCTTGCGAATTCCATCACTTCAGCTGTGGTAGTAATACCGGTTTCACCTCCATTCATGATGATAATTCTCGGCCTACTTTTCCACAATGCTAGGATGCTTTCTGTCGTCATCCCATGACCATCTGGCAGGGTTACGGTAATCGCATGCATGTGCATGATGGTGGTCGGGACAGCAACAGCAAGGCTGTTGATTTTTATCCGTGGTTCAACCGACATGACATCTGGACCATGGTGGCTGGGAACTTTGAGTACCGGCTTGATGGCATTGATGGGGCCTTTGTCGGAGTCTCCCGGATCGGCGGCCCTACGAATCATGGTGCATTCCACTGAAATTTCACCACATGACTCCAACAACGGGATAAGTGTTCTTGAGAGGCCTGTGGTGTTACAGGAGACAACTCTCGTCCCTTCTGCATGCAGATTTTGCTGGTGATTTGCACAAGAAGTATATGAGAGACCGGTCATTTCATGCTTTTCTCCTCCTTGAAAAATCCATTTTATTCCTGCACTCTTATATTTCTCGAGATTTGCAGCACCATGCTTTCCAGGACTACAATCCACCACAACGTCGCTCACACCAAGCAACGTCTTCAATCCACCATGACAGGTATATCCTGCGTCATGAAAGGCGTTGATTTTCTGTTCATCATCATATGTACAGTACAATGGGTAACCTTTTCTGACCGCCAAATCACATCCAAAGGAAGGTTTGGTTTTTGTCACCCCTGAAATAACCATATCATCTTGAGCTGATATCGCATCAGCAACACGCTTACCGATCGTTCCGTATCCATTTATTGCGACCCTAATCATGCGGCTCACGTTGTCTGGCAGTGAAAACACTCCAATGAATATTCCCTCTTGAGCCATGCGATTAATGGGTGAGAACTTATCGGCCGAGTATGGCCGATGAGATGCAGGTTATCGAGAAATCGCTCAGCATCAATAACAAACTACCCAAACAACTGGAAAAAGCCATCGACAGAAATGTTGTTCTTCGCATTGGATGGACAAGCGCTGGAGACCCTGTGCCAAAGAATGGTGAATTGGGGTTATGCCCAAACCTACCCAAAGGAGCGAAAATACGTTCACTTGGAAAATTAGGTTCATTCGTTGCCTGTGCTGGAAAAGGCGGCACTTACACACATCAAGGCGAAGTGGGCGCCTACTTCGGAGCAGGAAACGATGGAAACATCAATACTTGTGAACGAGGGGCAGGAGATTATCTTGGTTTTGCCATGAAATCAGGTAAAATCACAGTTCTTGATGGTGCAGGGGCACATGTTGGATCGCAAATGGAAGGAGGTGTCATCATGATTCGTGGCGATGCCGGTAAAGCGATTGGGAGCGGTATGAAGGACGGACTAATCGTCGTTCATGGTGATGTTGGTTCCGATCCTGGAACTGGGATGACTGGAGGTAAAATTGTCATCAATGGCCGTTGTCCATCTCCACCACCTGATGTTGAATTAAGACCCCTCAAACCGGCTGAATTAAAAGAAATAAATGCCCTTTTTTCGGATGAAGATCAAAAAGTCCCCTCCGACGCAGTATGTCTAACAAGTGCCAAAAAACAAAGGCACACTCCGGCGAAAACCTCTGAAGGAGATTACAGTACACTCATTCTTATTGGAGAAGAAAAACCACCCTTGCAGTTTGGAACATGTGACACCATTACCATCATTGGAGAAAGAGAGGGCAGAGGAGATGCACTTGCATTACCAATCCCTGTCCTACCATATGTTTCAAGCGGCGTGAAGAGCGACGTCCTCCATCCATGTTTAGTCGAAACTAAACCAAGGAATATCGATATTGCACTCATTCACTCAGAAAATCTGAATGAAGCAGGCTCCCTACTTACCGAAGCCGCAGGTTTTGCAGTTGATTTGGATGCCTTTCCTAAACTTGAACCAGAACACATTGAAGGATTACTTGTCGCTTTGAGAAGCCTCTGTGGCATTGCATCTCCATTCATGCTCATCAGAGGAATCAGCAACACGCAAAGATTGCATTTGCAGGCTCGCGAGGTTGGTTCTGATGCAGCAATATCTCGAATTGAGGATGGTTCCGGAATACCCATTGTAGCGTCCCTGCCAATGATTGGACGCTCCGCTAGTCAGAATCTTGAAGGAAATTTGTGCCAAAAGAGTGCCATTATTCCATGGATATGCGACAGCAGAGATGTAGCAATAGCATGTGCATCAGGACTTGATTTCATTATTTCAAAGCCAGAAGAGGACCTTTCAAGTTGGCTTAAAAAATTGGAAGAAGGCCTGAATCACCATTTGCGCCAGTTGGGCTTGAATGCCATAGAACAACTCGACAGAGGAAATTTACGCGCCATCAGCATGGACACAGCATCCATGAGTGGCATTCGCCTTGCTGGTTATGACAGACCACTTCCCCATTGGTTCGCAAGGTGATGAGATGCCAACAATCAGCGTTGAACAACAGGTCATTGCTCAGATTTTGGCTCGTCACGGAATACAGCATGACATTGAAAAACTCGAAAATGATTTACCACTTCTTGGAACTGATATTGATTCTTGTAACGAGCAAACATTGGACATTGAAATTTTTCCGGACCGTCCAGATTTGTTGAGTGCGGAAACCCTTGCACACAGTATGCTTCCTTTTCTTTATGCCCAACAACCAAATCCAACAATACCTTCCACAGAGGGTAATTTGAAGATGGTCGTTAATCCCGAATTATCTAGCATACGGCCCGTAATCTATGCTGCCGTAGTCAGAAACGTCACCTTAGATGACGCTGCGATAAAACGGTTAATGGACCATCAAGAAAAACTACATTTCTCAATCGGAAGAAGAAGAAAAAGAGCATCTATCGGCGTACATGATCTTGCACAAATCCAAGCCCCGTTTGATGTGCGTGGTGTTCCAAGAGATACGAAATTCATTCCATTATCTGAGTCCGAAGAAATGACGATTGATGAAATCCTCACCACGCATCCCAAAGGCGTTGCTTATGCGCATTTACTTGAAAATTTACCATTAGTACCTATCATTGAAGACAATGAAGGCAAAATTCTCTCCTTCCCGCCGATCATCAATGGTGCTCATACAACTGTCAAATCATCAACTAAAGATATACTCGTTGACGTAACCGGTTGGGACAAAAGAGCCTGTGAAACCGCTATTTTGTTGATTTGCTTACAGCTCAACGCCTTTGGTGGAAATGTAGAAACCGTGGAGGTAAAACAGCATGATGGTGAAATTTGGAAACTCGATACGAGCCCTATCTCGCACTCACTAACCAGGGAAGAAATTCAGAAAATCTTGGGCAAATCATTTTCTGATCAAGAAATTTCGTCGGCCATTTCTCGAATGGGAGGGATTGCTTCATGCGTGAATGAACAGATTACCATTCAAATGCCGCGTTGGAGATATGACATCTTGCACCCAGTCGATTTAATTGAAGAAATAGCGATTGGACATGGATACGATGACCTCGGAGATGATATCGCTAAGGCACCCTTGGCCGGCATCCCAAGAAGAGATGCCCACTTATTGAGAAGATTGAGGTCCTCGATTCAAGGTATGGGTATGCTACAAGTCCAATCATTGACACTCTCCAATGACGAAGATCAGTTTGAAAAAATGAGGTGGACAGAAATTGGAGAAGTCACGAGAATTCACAACCCGATAACCAGTGAACACACCATTATGCGGCAACGGGTTTTACCTGCTCTTATTCGATTACTCGCAGCAAACAAACATCATGACTTACCCCAACACGTCTATGAATTGGGCACGGTTGTTCAAGGACATGAAAACAGAACGCACTTATCCTTCCTTGTTGCGGAAGCCGCTGGAGGCTTTGCTTCACTGAGAGGACGTATTCAAGCCCTGATGAGAGACCTCGGTGTTTCAGAATATGCACTGGTCGAAAAGAATGGAGGACCATGGCTTGAAGGGAGGGCTGCGAATATTATGATCGGTAATCGAATGATTGGAGAGTGCGGTGAATTGGACCCGCATGTCGGCTTAGCATACGATTTACGAGTACCAATGAACGGTGCTGAGATATTTGTTGAAGAACTTGCATTGGCCATCAAGGACCCTGTGACTCACGAGTAGGGGACATAATCTCCATCTGAGTTTTTCACATACGGCGTGGGTTCAAACTTCCCATCGCTCATTTTCTTGTAGTGATAGCCATCGGTATGAGCAACCCATTCAAAGTTGGGGGCATCACTGGATTGTTCATCATTTTGGCTAGAATCATTGGATTTTGGCGAAGGATTTTCATTACCAAACAATGCCATTGCTGCCTGATAATCTGCTGCTTCTTTGTGCGAACTATCTTCGAGAATTTTTTCGGTTTCTTCTTCACCAATGCTGTACGTAACGGCTGCGGGAGTTTCTGCAACCGGCTCCTCAGGCTGGGATTTCTTGAAAGGCCACCATGGCATGAAAATTCCTGACATGTTGGTAATCATCAAACCTTCGACGCAGCAAAGCCGAGCGATTGAAATTCTCATCGACTTGCATGAGTCATGAGGCGAGGACTTTGCATGGCCTTGGTCATGACATCGCTTCTCTTACCTCTCGCCAATGCTCAAGATGAAGTCACATACAGCGCTCCTGATACATTGACTGCATATCAAGATGACAACAGAAGTCTTGCAATAGTGATCGACAATGGGGGATTAAACGTCATCGAATGGCAAGTAAACTTCACACAAATCCCGAGTGGTTTCTCTGTTTGGTATCCTTTTGAAATGATTGGAAGTATTGATGGACAACAAAGTGAAAATATTATTTTTCAAATAATTACACCTGATGATGCTCCATTGGATATTTACCAATTAGCATTTCAAATAGAAATTGACGGTGTTTTGACATTCAACCATTCATTCGATCTTATCATTCAATATCCATCGAACTTAGCATTCGGCGTGCAATCTGGTTCAGTACTATCTGTTGCTCAACTTGACCAATTACCAATTGCGGTCAATATTACCAACTATGCTGAAATTGAAGATACTGTCACCTTTTCAATGGAATCTCCAGAAGGGTGGGATGTTATTTGGCCTAATGGTGTAAACCGCACGATTTCTCCCTCTGATTTGAGTTTCATTGAATTTACAATTCTTTCACCAGCAGTCATTAATGGGACTCCGAGCAATGATGACTTGGCAGCACATCGATTGATTGGCACTTCTTCACTAGATGGAAAACAAACCTATTGGGATTTTTCTTTAAGGTTGGAAATATATCGCAATTTTTCGATTGACTATATCGGAAATAATCTCACACTCGATCCTGGTGGCTCAGGACGAATTGAGGTCACCATAAGGAATACCGGTAATGTCGCACAAAAATTTGACATCGGATTTCCGTCATCGAATCAAGGCGAATCAATCGTTACAAGCGGTTCGGATAATGGATGGCAATACAGTCTTTACAAATTATATCCTTCTGAGGCCATTGGAATTAATCAATCCCGTACATTTGAGGTAGCAATACAATCGCCATATTCACCGGATGGTGAAATCTCTCTACCACTTGAAATCAGGCCGCTTGGAAATGAGGCCAAGACACAATCGCTGTCCTTCAGTGGAATAATCATTCTCAACCATGAAGTTCAAATGCAAATTACTGATAACCAATGTGATGAAATATTACCTCGTTCTACTTGCGAAATCAAACTTCGCTTAACCAATAATGGAAATTACATGGATGAGTTCTCCCTATCGGTTGAACAATCTGGAAATATCCAAACTGCCCTTTCGAAAGTCTCCTTTAACCTTGATAAATCCGTATCAAGTGATGAAGTGATTCTATCGCTTACCTTTCCTGAAAATACAACTGCAGAAACAATAGCAACAACCATCATAACAGTCGGTCATGAAAAGGCAGGAGAGTTGCAGAGCATTACCATCCAAACAACTGCAAAGGGATTCCTTCTTTGGTCTCTGGTTGAGGCTGAACAAAATCTAGGGGCTGACCAAAAACTTTCAATGAAAGTTGTCCTTCTCAATCAAGGGAACTATGATGATGGGTTACAAGTTTCAATTTCGAGTTCACATCTGACAAATTTTACCCTCATCCCACCATCTGGAGCTGTCTTTGAAGATTCAGACAATATTCGTTCCTTCGAAATGTTCCAAATTCCACGAAATACCGAGTTTAACTTTCGTGCTTGGGCCCTGGTTCCCCAAGACATAGCTACTGGAGGTAATTTAGAGATAAACCTCACACTGATGAGTATTTCAGATGAAAATCAAATTTTCTATGTTGGCTTTAATCAATCAATTCCTGCAATTGGAAATGATGATGTTGAAGCATTTTATCTGGTGGATGTTGGTTCTTTAGTCCAAACGCTGGGGGCCATGATTGCAGCATGGTGGGGATTTTGTGCTTCACTTATCATTGCCTTGCTTATCGTGAAAAAGGCCTATGCTGATAGAAAAAAACGCTTACAACCTCTGTTTGAACTTAGAACCGAATCCGAAGAGCCAAAAAATACTGATTTGAGCATGGTACAGAAATCTGCTCCTGAAATTTCAAAAGAGCAATTCGCTCAAGCATTTTTGGCTCAATCAAAACCTTTGGAGCCAACAAAACAGCAAGTTTCGCAAGAGGTCATTCGTGCCGCTTCAACAATCATCGACCACCACGGAGAGGAGGACATGATCAATAAGATGAATGCTCTGGCTCAAGAAATTAGTTCAACCGGGCCAAAATCCTTACATGAAGCCAATGAAAGTCTCGACCAACAAACACAAAATACAGGATTAACTGAACTCGATTTGTGAGGTGGGAAATCGGTATCGATGAAGCGGGACGTGGACCCGTAATTGGACCATTGGTCATTACAGGCATAAAAATTCCTGTTGACCAAAAATCATACCTTGAAGAGATAGGCGTTAAGGATTCAAAAAAATTGACTTCAAAACGCAGAGAAGAATTATACCAATTGTTAGAATCAAACAGAGACTTTCAGATCATTCAAGTCATATATTCACCTGCAGAAATTGATATGGCGGTGAATACCATTGGATTAAACATGCTCGAAGTAGAAGGCTTTAGCGATATACTCAATCGCATGGGACCAATTGATGGAACCATTGTCGTTGATGCTTGCGATGTAAATACTGAACGATTCGCCAAGAGAATCATATCACGACTCAAACATTGGTCAAAAGATGCAAATATGGTTTCTGAACATAAAGCAGATGATAGGCATATCTCGGTCGCTGCTGCAAGTATTGTTGCCAAATATATCCGGGATAAACATATCAAAGATTTAGAAGAATCTTTAGGATTCGAAATAGGTTCAGGTTATCCCAGTGACCCAAAAACAATCGCCATACTGCCAAAACTGATGCAAGATGATGAACCAAATGAACACCTCCGCTGGTCATGGAAAACCGTGAAAGAAAAATGGGAAGGCGATTTACCCAAAAGAATGGTAAAAATCAAAGGACAAGAAACGCTGTTCTGAAAAACCTCACCCGAAT
>MDTE01173763.1_pt1 | contig 18053 bp, 16 predicted proteins | sample 811231 | NCBI WGS metagenome assembly MDTE01 (sample SAMN05326651, study PRJNA326480) | marine metagenome | isolation source: seawater | place: Indian Ocean: Red Sea | collected 2010 | reverse complement strand
TAGATATACAAATAGAGCTAAATTAAGACTAATATGATTTATGAACTTAATTAAGTCAACAGGTACATTTAGTATCTTTGTTATAATCAGCAGGGTTCTTGGTTATTTAAGAGATGTTTTAATTGCAATTTACCTGGGATCGGGACCGATAGCAGATGCTTTTTTTGTAGCATTTAGAATACCAAATACTTTTAGGAGACTTTTTGCAGAAGGATCTTTTAATGCTGCATTTGTGCCAAGCTATTCATCTGAATTAATAAGAGGAAAAATTAAGGCTAATAATTTTGCTAATGATGCGTTTAACTTATTAATGTTAGGACTTCTCATTATAGTAATAGTAATTGAAATTTTTATGCCTGGTTTTATTTATTTAATTGCTCCAGGTTTTTACGAGGATCAAAGTAAAATAGAATTAACAACTTTATTAACAAGGATTACCTTTCCCTTTTTGCTTTTTATTAGTTTGGCCTCTTTCTTTTCTGCAATTTTAAATTCTCACAATAAGTTTGGAGTAGCTGCGGCTGCTCCTATTATTTTAAACTTAATGTTAATATTAGTAATTCTTTTAGAAAAAAAATCAAACGACAATCTTGTAATATATTTATCTTACGGTGTGTCATTTGCGGGGCTTATACAACTAGTTTTTGTTTATTTTTATGCAAAGAAATATTTTTCTCCAAAGTTTAATTTTAGAATAAAAATAACAAAAAAAATAAAACTTTTTTTTAACAAATTTTTACCTGGCATTTTTTCTTCAGGTGTTACCCAGATAAATATTCTTGTTGGAACAATTATTGCTTCATTTCAAGCAAGCGCAGTATCATACCTTTATTATGCTGATAGAATATATCAGATAAATCTAGCTATTGCAGGAATAGCAATAGGAACAGTCATTTTACCAAATCTAAGTAAATATATAAAAACAAAAAATTATAAAAAAATTATTTTTATTCAAAACAAGTCTTTTGAACTTTGTCTATTTTTAAGTTTACCTGCTTCTATGGCATTGCTAGTGGGATCTGAAAAAATTACTTCCGCATTATTTGGTTATGGGGCCTTTGATATTTTTAGTGTAAAAAATTCTGCAAAAGCATTATTTTATTTTGCTCTTGGTTTGCCAGCATTTGCAATCATAAAAGTTTTTTCAACTTTTTTATTTGCAAGAGACGATACAAAGTCTCCATTTTATTATTCTTTTATTTCGGTTATTATGAATATATCAATTAGCATTTTATTTTTTGATAAAATTGGTTTTATTATTATACCAATAGCTACAAGTATATCTTCATGGGTTAATGCTTTTTTATTATTTTTTAAATTATTAAAAAATGATTATTTTAATTTTAAAAACATTTTAATTATGTCTAACTTAAAAATTATTATAATATCAAGTTTATCAATATATTTATTTTATATATTAATAAGCTTTTTTGAAAAATTTTTAACTTATGATAGTGAATTTAAATTATTCACTATTATATTATTAGTTTTAATTACTATTGTAATTTATATTTTGATGTCTTTAATAACAAAAACATTTAAATTTTCAGATATTAAACTAAAGTATTAAATATTATGAGTAAAAAAATTTTTTCTGGAGTGCAACCTACAGGAAATCTTCATTTAGGAAATTATATTGGAGCAATCAAAAATTTTGTAAATTTACAAAATGACTCTAATAATTTTTGTATCTATTGTGTGGTAGATCTTCACGCAATCACTGTAAGACAAAATCCAGAAGAATTAAAAAAAAATATTAGAGAAACTACTGCAGCATTTATTGCTAGCGGACTTAATTACAAAAAGAGTATAATTTTTAATCAGTCTTTAGTTCCTGCGCACTCAGAAGGATCTTGGATTCTAAGCTGTATAGCAAGGATGGGTTGGTTAAGTAGAATGACACAATTCAAAGAAAAAGCTGGCAAAGATAAAGAAAAAGCAAGTGTTGGACTATACATCTATCCTATTTTAATGGCTGCTGACATACTTCTTTATGACGCAACACACGTTCCAGTGGGAGAAGATCAGAAACAGCATTTAGAACTTTCAAGAGATATAGCTAATAAATTTAATCTAGATTTTAATTCACCAGAATTTTTAATTACGCCAGAACCATTAATACAGAAAAATTTTTCAAGAATAATGAGTTTAAAAGATGGAAATAAAAAAATGAGCAAATCAGATCCCTCAGAGTTAAGTAGAATTAATTTAAATGATACAAGAGATGAAATTTACAATAAGATTAAAAAAGCTAAAACTGATAACCAACCACTTCCTGGTAGTACAGATGAATTAGTTTCACGTCCAGAAGCAGAAAATTTGTTAGGAATCTATTCGAGCCTTAGCAATCAATCTTTAATGGAAACTACAAATGAATTTTCTGGAAAGAATTTTTCCGAGTTTAAAGCAAAATTAGCAGATTTAGTTTTAGATAAAATCTTGCCTATATCCAATGAAATTAATAAATTACTAAAAGATGAAAAATTTATAGATAAAGTTTTAAAAGATGGTGCTGAAAAAGCTAATGCAATTGCATCTAAAAAAATTAAAAATATTAAAAAAATCATTGGTTTTTAGTAATAATTAAATCTTTAAAAAAAATTTTTTCTATTTATATAGATATTATGTTTGTACAAACATTAAATACCCCTAACCCAAACTCGCTAAAGTTTTTACCAGGTGAAAAAGTTTCATTATCAGGACCGGTAGAATTTACAGATAAAAACGAAACTAATAATGAACTTATCAGAAATATTTTGTCAATTAATGGAGTAAAAGGAATATTTCTTTCTGAAGATTTTTTATCAGTCAATAAAGATTCAAAAAAAGATTGGGAAGAAATTAAGCACATCATTATCTCATTAATTAATGATTTTTATTCTGAAGGAAAAAAACATGTTTATGAAAATTCTTCTTCAGAAAGTAAAAATACCGATTTAGCTGAAATTGAAAAAAAAATTATTAAAATTTTAGAAACCAAAATAAGACCTGCAGTTGCTAGAGATGGTGGTGATATTAAATTTAAAGAATATAAAGATGGAAAAGTCAAAGTTGAAATGCAAGGAAGTTGTTCAGGCTGTCCAAGTTCAACTATGACGCTAAAAAAAGGTGTTGAAAATTTACTTAAACACTACATTCCTGAGATTAAAGAGGTTATTCCAGTTTAATAATTAATTAATAATTAATATGATAAAAAATATTAGAATCAAATCTATGGATATTAATTCATTAAGAAATATTCTTTTAAAGAAGGGTTTTCTGTTATTTAGAAAGTCGGCAGTTAAAAAACAAAATAGCTTACATAACTTATATAAAGTTTCCATAGCATCTCTTCTGATTATTTCATTTTTTTATTTATTGCCTGTTTCTTATAAATTTTTTGCTAAAGTACTTGAACCTAATTTAGAGATAGAAAATTCATCCAACAAGGAACTAACTCGAGTATTAGAGGGGAAGTTTTTAGATGAAGATATATTAAATGATCAAAATAACAATGCTGATCAAGAATTAGTATACCAAGAACTATACGGCGAAGTTATTGAGGAAGATACATTAGAAAGCGGAGTTAGATTAAAAGCTTCAGTATTATATCAACTTTTTGAAGATACAAATTATAGATTGAAAGATGTCAGAGTTAATAAAATGGCTAAACCAGTAGAAATTGGAAAACTTCCTTATGAATTAAAAGAAATTAAAAATACCAAAAAAAGGAAAAATCTATTTATACAAATAGTTTTACCACTGATACTTGATGAAAATAATAAGATTCTTTTAGATAGAAAAAAACTTTTTGTGATTTTAAATAAAAATAATAATACAAAATCAGATAATGACTGGCTTAACAAAAAATTTAAACAATATGGGGTTACTGGAAAAGACATTCCAACTTTAAAAAGAAGAATGGATATAATACCTCCTTCAATGGCTATTGCACAAGCAGCAAAAGAAACGGGTTGGGGAACTTCAAGATTTGCACTTGAAGGAAATGCTTTATTTGGACAATGGACATACACTGACAAAGGTATAAAACCAGCCTCAGCTGATGCAGGTACAACTCACAAGGTAATGATGTTTAATGTTTTAAAATCTTCAGTGAGAGCTTACGCAAGGAATTTAAATACTCACAAATCTTATAAAAAAATGAGATATATACGAGCAATTCAAAGAGATAATAAAAATAAATTAAACAGTATAGAATTAGTTGACTACTTGAATAATTATGCAGAAACAGGAAAAGAATATACCGTAATATTAAAAAAAATTATTGAACAAAATTCGTTAACTGATTTTGATGATGTTAAAATTTTGCCAGGTAGTGAAGCTGTAAAGAATTTAATTTAATTTTCTTCTATATTTTTAAAAACAAATTGAATTCCAAACCAACGCCATCCTTCCTCATCTTTAATAGAACAATTGACTCTACCTCTTCGTGTTTTAAATTTATCTCTAAAAATAATTTTTAAATTATTGTTAACCAATTTAAATTTTGATTTATCCCATCCATCACCTTCATTTGAAAAGCAATTAATATTAGAAATTTTTTGCTCTTCAAAAAATTCTATTTTCATTTCAGGTGGATTGTTATTAACTATCACTTTTTCATTAGGATAAACTTTTTTGTATTGGAAAGGTAAAAGTTCAACTAGAAATTTAAACCTTTTTAAATCACCATATTTTTCATTTATTGGAAATCTTGGTAAAGCATATCTATCTTTATTTAAATCAATTACTCCTGAATGTTGTCCAAATGCGAAATCAAAATATTTGCTTATAAATTCTTTTTGATTTAAGTCCCATTCTCCAAAAGGGTAAGAAAAAAACTTAGGATTGTAACCTAGGTTGGTTTCAAATATTTCAATTGATTTTTTTATATCATTTTTGAATTTATCAAAACTAAAATTAACTAAGTAGTCGTGAGAATGAGAATGATTTCCAATTGTAACATAATCATATTTTTCGATTTCTTTAATCTCTCTCCAACTCATATATCCTTTTTTTCCAACAGCTTCTGTGGATATAAAAATTATAAAAGGAATTTTGTTTTTTTTTAAAAATGGCCAAGCATTTTCATAAAATGAATAGTAACCATCATCAATAGATAGTAAAAATTTTTTTTCTAACTTTTCTTCAAAAAATATATCTTTAAGTAATTTAGGATTTAAAAACTTATATCCAGAAGATTTTATATTATTTATATGCTTCTCAAAAACATCAATTTGAATGTTTGTAGATGGATATTTGGATTCATTAAACCTATGATACATTATAGAAACAATACCTTTTTCTTTAGGAAAATATTTATTATAAATATCTTGTGAATATGATATTTCACATCCAAAAAAAAATATTATGATTAATTTAATTATTGATACTACTGGAGAAAAAATTTTTTTAAAAATCATATCTGAAAATAAAGAATATATTAATAAACATGATAACTGTAGAGAAAATTTTGATGAATTAGTAAAAATAATTTTTAATTTCCTCAAACTAAATAATATTAACTTATCAAAGCATGATAATGTATTTATAAATCAAGGACCTGGAAAGTATAGTAGTATAAGATCGGCGATAAGCATTGTTAAAGCACTAAAGATTTCGAAGAATGTCAATATTTATGGATATTTTTCAGCACAGATTATTAATAATAACTATGATATTTTAATAAAGTTATTAAAAGAAGGAAGGTTGACAAAAAATTTTATTCAACCAAAATATTTAAATTAATTTTTTTAATTATGTCTGAAACTATAGAAGAAAAATGTATTGCCAAAGGCGTAAAACTTACTGAGCAAAGAAGAATAATCGCTAAAGTTATGTCAGAAGCAAATGATCATCCAAACGTAGACGAGTTGTATAACCGCGTTTCAAAAATTGACTCAAAAATAAGTATTGCAACAGTCTATAGGACTGTTAAACTTTTTGAGGAATCTGGCATAGTTACAAAACATGAATTTAAAGGTGGAAAAGCTCGTTATGAGGAATTAAATGAAAGTCATCATGATCATTTAATTGATATTAAGACAGGAGAAATTATTGAATTCGTTGATAATGAAATTGAAAAACTTCAAAAAAAAGTTGCAGAAAAATATGGATATGAACTTGTAGATCATAAACTGGAACTTTATGGAGTTAAAAAAAATAAGTGAGTAAAAAAATTTATATTAAAACCTTTGGCTGTCAAATGAATGAGTATGATAGCAATAGGTTATTTGATATTGTAAAAAATATTGGATACGAAAAATCAAATGATCAAAAAAAAGCCGATTGTTATATTATAAATACTTGCCATATTAGAGATAAAGCAAAAGAAAAAGTCTTTCATGAAGTTGGAAGGGTTAAAAAAATATACTCAAATAAAAACAAGCCAGTAATGATAATTGCAGGTTGTGTTGCTCAAGCAGAAAATCAAGAAATGTTAAAGAGAGAACCTTATATTGATGTTGTTATAGGACCACAATCCTATCATAAAATAAATAAGATTTTAAACAACTTTCAGAAAAATAAAAAAGAAGATGAAACAGAATTTGATACAGTTGCCAAATTCGATTTATTGGAGAAAACAAAAAATTCTGATAGCAAAGTATCATCTTTTTTAACTATCCAGGAGGGATGTGATAAGTTTTGTCATTTTTGTGTAGTTCCTTATACAAGAGGACCTGAGTGTTCTAGACCATTCAAAACAATAATTAATGAGGCTGAAGAATTAATTAAAAATGGGGCAAGAGAAATCACACTTTTAGGACAAAATGTTAATGCTTATAATTTCAAGGAAAAAAATATTGAATATAAAATTTCAAATTTGCTAAATGAATTAAAAAATTATTCTGAATTAAAAAGAATTAGATATACAACATCCCACCCTGTGGATATGACAGATGATTTAATTGAATGTTATTCTTCAAATAATAAATTGATGCCATTTATCCATCTACCAATACAGTCTGGGTCGAATAAAGTTTTAAAACTGATGAATAGAAAACATAAAGTAGAAGATTATTTAGATATTTATAATAAATTAATTAAAATTAATCCATTAATCAAACTTTCTAGTGATTTTATAGTTGGTTATCCAGGAGAGGAAAATGATGATTTTGATCAAACAATAAATCTTGTTAAAGAAATAAAATTTATAAATTCTTTTTCATTTATTTTTAGTCCACGTCCTGGGACTAAAGCTTCAAAATTAGAAGAATTAAATAATTCAATTTCAAAAGAGAGATTAATTGAATTACAATCTTATTTATTTAAAAATCAAATTAATCATAATAAATCTTTAGAGAATAAAGAAATAGATGTTTTAGTAGAGAATAAGATTAAAGACCAAAAAAAGTTTTTTGGAAGAAATGAATACTTTAATTCTGTTATTTTTAATTGTAATAAAAATGATATTGGAAAAATAGTCAAAGTTAATATAGAAAATAGTAACCAAAATACACTTTTTGGAAAAATAAATAGTAAAATGAAAGCTGCATAATTTGAACAATTCTGTTTCTAAAAAAATAAAATCAGATCTTAAAATCGTTTACTCAGAAAATAATACTGTAAGTATAATCTTTTCAAAAAACGAAGATTTACTCGGTGTAACTGGAGAGTTTAACAATAATATTAAAGAATTAGAAAAAATAACAGATACATCGATTTATTCTAGAGGTAATTCAATAATATTAAAGAATGACCAAAAGAAAAATGAATTAGTTAAGAATGCAATCAGTTTTTTATATGATCAATATATTATTAATGGATCTATAGAAAAAAAAGATATAATTTCTTCAATTAATAAGTTTATGATTGATGAAAAAAATAAAACCAAAGAAAATATTAACTACATAATTAAAACACCTAAAAAAACTGTTATTCCTAGATCAGAAAAACAAAAAAACTATGTAAAAGCCCTTAGAGATAACGATGTAGTGATATCAGCTGGACCTGCAGGAACTGGAAAAACATTTTTGGCTGTTGCAGTAGCATTAACAATGTTATTAGACAAAAAAATTGAAAGAATAATTTTGTCTAGACCGGCAGTTGAGGCAGGTGAAAGACTGGGTTTTTTACCTGGTGATATGAAAGAAAAAGTTGATCCGTATCTTCGACCTCTTTATGACTCGTTGTATGACTTATTAGATTTTGAAAAAATTCAAAAAAAAATTGAGGTAGGGGATATAGAAATTGCACCTTTAGCATTTATGAGAGGAAGAACTTTAAAAAATTGTTTTGCGATTTTAGATGAAGCACAAAATGCAACGGATACACAAATTAAAATGTTTTTAACTAGAATTGGAGAAAACTCCAAGATAGTAATTAATGGTGATCCCTCTCAGATTGATCTACCTAATAAAAATATATCAGGACTTCATAGATCAAAAAAAATACTTGGTCATTTGAATGAAATATCATTTGTCGATTTTGATCATAAAGATGTTGTAAGACACCCACTAGTATCAAAAATAGTTAAAGCTTATTCCATAAAACAAAATAATGATTGATGCTCAAGTTGTTGTTGAATCAAATAATTGGAAAAAAATCATAAAAAATCCTAAAAGATTAATTTTAAATACTTTAGGAAAATTTCCTAAACGTTACAAGTTTGTTAATAAAAAAGTTTATATTTCAGTACTGCTTACAAGTAATAAAAAAATACAATTATTAAACAAAAAATTTAGAAAAAAAAATAAGTCAACCGATATACTTTCTTTTCCATTTTTTGACAAAAAAAATCTTAAAAAAATATTAAAAAACAAAAAATTTTATCTAGGTGATATAGCAATAGGCTATGAAGAATTTTTAAAGCTAAACAAAAATAATTATAAATATGGATTTATAAAAATATTTATTCATGGATTTTTACATCTTTTGAATTTTAATCATAAATCGGAAAAAGCATTTAAAGCAATGAATTCTATTGAAAATAAAATTTTTCAAAATGTTAAAGGTTAATTTGAATATAAAAAAAAAAAATTATTTTGAAATTTTATATATTTTATTTTTGGGGATAATAACATCATTAAGCCTTACTCCTTATAATTATTGGTTTGTAAATTTTTTCACGTTTAGTTTTTTTTTTATTTTCTTACTTAAAAATAAGAACAAAAATTTAAAAAGTTTTTTTATTTATGGGTATGTTTTTGGATTTGGTTATTTTATATCAAGCTTATATTGGATAGCTTTTTCTCTTTCATATGATGAAAAATTTGCTTATTTAATTCCTTTTGCAGTAGTCTTAATTCCTGCATTTTTAAGTCTTTTTTATGGAGTTGCATTAGGGTTATATAAATTTTTTTTTAATTCGAAAAGTATTTTTGCAAATATATTAGCTTTTTCTTTTATATTAAGTTTTTTTGATTTTTTAAGAGGAAATGTATTGTCCGGATTTCCTTGGAATCTTTTTGCTTATTCGTTTTTAGAAAATATCTATTTTATACAAATTAATTCATTAATTGGAGTTTATGCATTTAATTTATTTTTAATCACTTTATTTTCTGCTCCTTCAGTTTTATTTCTTAATAGAAAAAAAAATGATTTGATTGGTGTAGCGCTAATTTTTATAACATCTATTTGTATTTATATTTATGGTGGTATAAATATAAAAAACTTTAATAATAAAGATGAACAAACTCTTAATTCAAATATAAAAATACTATCAACCAAAATTCCATTAGAAAGATTTTATTCAATCGTTGATGATGAAGAAATTTTAATTAAACTGATTGATTTAAGTGATCCAAATTTGAATGAAAATACAATTTTTATTTGGCCAGAAGGAATAATGCCGAGTATAAATTTAAAGCAATTAACTGAAGATTATAATTATTTATTTGAAAAATCTTTTTCAGAAAATCATTTTATCATCTTGGGAATTAATGATGATATTATTGTTGATGGTAAAAAAAAATATTATAATTCTTTATCAATAATTGATAATAAAGCTAGTACTTTATATAAATATTATAAAAATAAATTAGTTCCTTTTGGTGAATTTCTTCCTATAGAAAAAGTACTATCAAAATTAGGTTTAAAAAGTTTAACAAATAATTATCAGTCTTATTCTTCTAGTAAAGAAAGAAAAATATTTGACTTTGGAACAAACACTAAAATTTTACCATTGATTTGTTATGAGATAATATATTCAGGTAAGTTATCAGAAAACTATGATTTTAATTTTATAATTAATATCTCTGAAGATGGTTGGTTCGGAAATTCAATAGGACCTTATCAGCATTTTGCTCATACTATTTTTAGATCAATTGAACATGGAAAATACACACTAAGATCTGCTAACAATGGTATTTCAGCAATAATTGATCCCACAGGGGCAGTTATTGATGAAATAAACATAAATAATGAAGGAGTTATATCAATAAATGAAATTAAAAATGTAAATGAAACTTTATTTTCTAAGTATGGGAATAAAATGTATTTTTTAATAATTTTATTATATATTTTTCTGATTTTTTTGTTTATGAGGTTAAAAAATGAATAACTTAAAAAATTATCTTTTTACTAGCGAATCGGTCTCTGAAGGACATCCGGATAAAGTTAGCGATAGAATTTCCGATATGGTTGTAGATACTTATTTAGGCTTAGCACCAGAGTCCAGAGTTGCATGTGAAACTTTAACTACAACAAACAAAGTAGTCTTAGCTGGAGAAGTCAGAGGACCTGAGATAAAAAAAGAAAATTTAATTTCTAAAGTTAGAGACTGCATCAAAGATATTGGTTATGATCAAGATGGATTTTCATGGAAAGAAGCAACAAAAGTAGAATGTCATCTCCATTCTCAGTCTTCAGATATAGCAATGGGTGTAGACTCTTCAGGAAACAAAGATGAAGGTGCCGGAGATCAAGGAATTATGTTTGGATATGCATGTAACGAAACAGATGTTTTAATGCCTGCTCCTCTTCATTATTCACATAAAATTTTAAGGCTTATGGCAGAAGATAGGAAATCAGGTAAATTAAAAAATATTGAACCTGACTCAAAAAGTCAAATTACAATTGAATATCAAGATGGAAAACCTGCATCTGTGAAGTCTGTCGTAATATCGACACAACATTCTGCAGATGTAAATCAATCTCAAGTTAGGGAGCTAGTAAAACCCTATATAGAAAGATCTATACCAAAAAATCTTATTAATGGATTAGATGATAATGAAATTTATGTTAATCCAACAGGAAATTTCGTAATTGGAGGTCCAGATGGAGATAGTGGATTAACAGGTAGAAAAATTATTGTAGACACCTATGGAGGTGCTGCACCACATGGCGGAGGTGCTTTTTCAGGAAAAGATCCAACAAAGGTTGATAGATCAGCGGCATATGCTTCAAGGTATATAGCAAAAAATATAGTTGCCTCAGGTCTTAGCGAAAAATGCTTAATTCAATTAGCTTATGCAATCGGAGTTTCAAAACCATTATCAATTTATGTTGATCTTTTTGATAATGATGAGGAGAAAAACAAACATGTTGAAAAATTAATAAAAGAAAATTTTGATTTAAGTCCAAGAGGCATAAGGGAAATGTTAGGTTTAAATAAACCAATTTACCAAAAATCATCAGCGTATGGACATTTTGGTAGAGATCCAGAGTCTAATGGTGCATTTTCTTGGGAAAAAACTGATAAATCTGAGGTTTTTAATAAGTAAATAAAGTTGAAAATAGATAAAAAATAAATATATTCCAACTACATTGTTGAAATTTCAAAATGGGCCTCGGCCCATTTTTTTTTGGAGCAAACAAAATGTTAAATAGAAGAGCAGATAAATTAGAATTATTAAGAATAGCTGAGGCTGTAGCTTTAGAAAAATCAATTGATAAAGAATTAATTATTAATTCTATGGAAACTGGAATCGCAAAAGCCGCGAGGTCAAAATTTGGCACAGAAAATGAAATTTTAGTAAATATTAATAGAGATAATGGTGATATTGAAATATATAGAAAGTTAATAATCTCTGAAAATCCAGAAAATCCAAATATTGAAATAAGCATGAAAGATGCGGCTCAATTAGATGAAAAAAATAAGCAAAAAAAGGTTGGGGATGAAGTTCTTCAAATTCTTCCTTCATTTGATTTTGGAAGAATTGCAGCACAAACCGCAAAACAGGTAATAAGCTATAATGTACGTGAAGCCGAAAGAGAAAGACAGTATAACGATTTTATTGATAAAAAAGATAGTATTTTAAGTGGTATAGTTAAAAGATTAGAGTTTGGAAATGTAATTGTTGATTTAGGTAGAGCTGAAGGAATAATTCAAAAAAATGAAATGATACCTAGAGAAAATATAAAAGCTGGAGATAGAGTTAAAGCTTATTGTTTAGATGTTAGAAGAGAACAAAGAGGTCAACAAATTTTTCTATCTAGAGCTCACCCAAAATTTATGGAAAAACTTTTCACCCTAGAAGTTCCAGAAATATATGATGGTTTAATTGAAATTATATCTTCAGCGAGAGACCCAGGAAGCAGAGCAAAGATTTGTGTTAAGGCAAAAGATAATTCGTTAGATCCAGTAGGAGCATGTGTGGGCATGCGTGGAAGTAGAGTTCAAGCAGTGGTAAATGAACTACAAGGTGAAAAAATTGATATAGTTAATTGGTCGGAGGATTTTGCTATTGTTGCAGCAAATGCATTGTCTCCAGCTGAAATACTTAGAGTTAATGTAGATAGTAGTCAAAAAAAGATTGATGTAATTTTAACTGACGAAAATTTAAGCAAAGCAATTGGAAGAAGAGGACAAAATGTTAGACTTGCTACAAAATTGTTAAACCATGAAATTAATATTTTAACAGATCAAGAAGACTCGGAGAGAAGACAAATAGAGTTTAAAGAAAAAACTGATAACTTTGTAAAAAATTTAGAGTTAGATGAAACTTTAGGACAACTTCTTGTTGCGGAAGGTTTTTCATCTATAGATGATATAAAGGATACTAAAATTGAAAGTTTAACAAGAATTGAAGGTATAGAAGAGGAAACAGCCAAAGAGCTGATCGATAGAGCAAAAGAATTTTATAAAAAAGATCAGGAAGAAATTTCTAATAGAGTTAAAAATTTAGGACTTGATGATAACTTGATTAAATTACCAGGACTAACACCCGGTATGTTGGTAACTCTTGGTGAACAAAAAGTTCTTACTTTAAATGACTTTGCAGACCTTGCATCAGATGAATTAACAGGAACTTATGACATAGTAAATGGTGAAAAAGTTAAAATTAAGGGTTATTTAGAAGAATTTGCTTTATCAAGAGAAGAAGCAGATAACTTGATTATGTCTGCAAGAAATATAATTTATAAAGACTGAGAGATGACTAATGGACAAAAAAAAATTAAAGCTATCAATATCTGGAAATACAAAAAAAACTATAAATAATATTGAACAAGCAAAATCTAATCCAAAAAATTCAGTTATAATTAATAACAACAAGACTTTTCATAAAAAAAAGTTTTATAAAGCTTCTTCTGGAGATAAATTTAATAAACCAGCTATAAAAAATTTTCCAAAAAAAATAGAACAAAATTTATTTCAAAAAAAAAATATTTCTGATTTTGAAAAAAGAAAACTTGCAGAACAAAGAGCAACAAAAAGATTAAAAGGCGAAACTACAAAAGAAAATAAGGAAAAAAGTAATAAAAAAAGAGAACTTAAGCTAACTATTTCTAGAGCTTTAAGTGACGAGGATGGTGGTGAGTTAAGAGCAAGGAGTTTAGCATCTATTAGGAGAGCTAGACAAAAAGAAAATAGAGAACAGTTTCAGGATAACAAACAAGAATATAAACCAATAAAAAGAAATGTTTCTATCCCGGAGGTAATAACGATCAGAGAATTAGCTAATAGAATGAGTGAACAATCAAGTAATTTAATTAAACATTTATTAACTATGGGAGTTAAGGCAACGATTAATCATGCTATTGATGGGGATATTGCTGAATATTTAGTTAAAGAATTTGGACATAATCCGATTAAAGAACAAAAAGCAGAAGATATAATTAAAAAAATAAAAGAAACTAAATATGAAAATTTAAAATCTAGACCACCTATAGTTACAGTTATGGGACATGTAGATCATGGAAAAACTTCTCTACTAGATGTTTTGAGAAAGACAAATGTTGTTGATGGAGAGCATGGAGGTATTACACAACATATAGGTGCATACCAAATTACAAAAGATCAAAATAAAATAACTTTTATAGATACACCTGGTCATGCAGCTTTTACGGAAATGAGAGCGAGAGGTTCTAAATTAACAGATATTGTAGTTCTAGTAGTTGCTGCAGACGATGGTGTTAAACCGCAAACTGTCGAGTCAATCAAACATGCAAAAGCTGCAAATGTACCAATTGTAGTTGCAATTAATAAGTGTGATTTACCAGAAGCTGATCCTAAAAAAATTAAAAATCAATTATTAGAACACGAATTAATTTCTGAGGATTTATCAGGTGATACACTAATGATAGAAATTTCAACAAAAACAAAAAAAAATTTAGAAAAATTAATTGAATCTATAATCTTACAAGCAGAGCTTTTAGATTTAAAGACAGAATATGACATCGAAGCAAATGGAATAGTTTTGGAGTCAAAAATTGATGTAGGAAGAGGACCAGTTGTAAATATTGTAGTTACTTCAGGAAATTTAAAAAAAGGCGATTATTTTGTAAGTGGAAAAAAATGGGGAAAAATTAGAGCAATTATAAATGATCAAGGTAAAAATTTAGATTTAGCAGAACCTTCTACTCCAGTTGAGATTTTGGGAATAAATGGAGCTTCAAATGCTGGTGATGATTTTGTAGTATTACCATCTGAAAAAGAAGCAAAAAATTTAGCTGAAGCTAGAATAAATGAGGCCAAAGAAGGTATTAAAAATTTAAGTTTTGCAACTAAAGATACAGCATTTTCTCAAAAAACTTCAAAAGAGTTAAATGTTATAATAAAATCAGATGTTCATGGCTCTGGTGAAGCCATAAAATTTGCAATATCTAATATCAAACACGATGAAGTAAAAGCAAAAATATTACTTTCTGACATTGGTATGGTTACGGAAACAGATGTAACTCTTGCCAAGGCTTCAAAAGCAATAGTCATTGCATTTAATGTAAAACCCAGTAAAGAAGCAAAAAAAATAGCAGAAAAAGAGAATATCAAAATTCAATCTTTTAATATAATTTACGAATTAATTGATTTTATTAAAACTAAAATGTCCGGATTGTTAACTCCAGAAATCAACGAAGAAATAACAGGCTCAGCAGAAGTTTTAGATATATTTAAAGTTTCAAAAGTTGGAAAAGTAGCTGGATCAAAGGTTTTAAATGGAGAAATCAATCAAGATTGTCAAGCTAGAATAATTAGAGATGGTACAATAATTTTTAATGGTAAGGTTGGGTCAATTTTTAGAGAAAAAAATCAAGTTAAGCAAGTAAGTGCTGGATTAGAGTGTGGCATATCTGTTAAAGATTTTAATGATTTTCAAATCAAAGATATTATTGAGGCTTACAGATCAAAAACTATAGAAAGACAAATATTATCATGAGTAAATTAGGTAAACCTGTATCACAAAGACAGCTTAGAGTTGGAGAGATGATAAAACAAGCGTTAAGTATGATTTTTTTAAGAGAGGAAACAAAAATATCTGATTTAGATACAAAATTAATAACTGTAACAGAAGTAAGAATGAGTCCAGATTTGAAAACTGCAAAGATTTTTGTAATACCACTTGGTGGAAAAGATACAGAGAAAGTTATAGACAAATTAAAAGAATTTTCATTTGTAATTAGAAAAGTTTTATCAAAAAAAATAATGGTTAAATTTATGCCAAAATTATTTTTTGTTAATGATGATTCATTTGATTATGCTGAAAAAATTGAAAATTTAATTAGGCAAACACAAAAATAAAAGAAATATAATGGAGAAAAAAATGAAAGAAATAGCAAGAAACGATAAAGACACTGGTTCATCAGAAGTGCAAATAGCACAACTAACAACTAAAATTGAGTATTTATCTAAACATATAAAAACGTTTAAAAAGGATAAACACTCTTCGGTTGGTTTAATAAAAGCAGTAAATAAAAGAAAGAAATTATTGGAATATTTAAAAAAAAATAAGATGGAAGCATATAAAAAAGTAATTTCAAAATTAAATTTAAGGAAGTAAATGTTTAAGGTAGTAAAAAAAGAAATAAAATTAGCAGGAAAAAATATAAGTTTAGAAACAGGAAAAATAGCAAGACAAGCAGATGGAGCAGTAATTGTTCAATGTGGAGAAACAATAGTTTTGGCAACTGCTGTAGGAGCAAAAAAAGTTAACCCGGATGTTGATTATTTTCCTTTATCAGTAAATTATCAAGAAAAATATTATGCTGCGGGAAAAATTCCAGGCGGATATTTTAAAAGAGAAGCAAGACCAACAGAAAGCGAAACATTGATTTCAAGATTAATTGATAGACCTATTCGACCTTTGTTTCCAGATGACTTTAGAAATGAAGTACAAGTGCTTCCAACGGTAATTTCTTATGACAAAGAAAATGAAGCAGATATTTTATCAATTATTGCTTCCTCAGCAGCTTTAGCAATATCAGGAATGCCTTTTTTAGGTCCTGTTGGTGCATCTAGAGTTGGTTTTGTCGGTGGAAAATATATTCTTAACCCATCAAAATTAGAACTTAAAAATTCTAAATTAGATTTAGTAGTTGCTGGAACTAAAGATGCAGTTTTAATGGTTGAGTCAGAAGCTAGTGGTTTAACTGAAGAAGAAATGTTGAGTGCAGTTAAGTTTGGTCACGAAGGATTTGTGCCTGTTATAAAGATGATAGAAGAATTAGCAAAAGAATGTAAAAAACCTGATTGGGTTTTAGAGAAAAGAGATCTATCTGAAGTTAAGAAAAAATTAGAAGCTGAATTTACAACAGATTTAAAGAAAGCATTTTCTATAAAAGATAAGCAAGAAAGATCCAATATGATTTCAGAAATTACGGATAAAGCTAAAAAACTTTATGAAGATGACGAAAATATTACAGATTTGGATGTAAATTCTGAACTTAAAAATTTAGAAAAAAATATAGTTAGAACTGACATTCTAAAGAATAAAAATCGTATTGATGGTAGAGGTTTATCAGATGTAAGACCTATAATGTGTGAAGTTGGAATTCTTCCAAGAGTTCATGGTTCGGCATTATTTACTAGAGGAGAAACACAAGCGATTGTAACAACTACTCTTGGTACTTCAGATGATGAACAAAAGATTGAAAGTTTGGAAGGATTACAAAGAGAAAGATTTATGCTTCATTATAATTTTCCACCATTCTCAGTTGGTGAAACTGGTAGAATTGGAACAGGCAGAAGAGAAATAGGACATGGAAAACTTGCATGGAGAGCAATAAATTCTTCTTTACCTTCAAAAGAAAGTTTTCCTTATACATTTAGAATAGTATCAGAGATAACAGAGTCTAACGGATCATCTTCAATGGCAACTGTTTGTGGTACTTCATTAGCTTTAATGGATGCTGGCGTTCCAATAAAAGAACCAGTTGCTGGTATTGCTATGGGATTAATTAAAGAAGGTGATGACTTTAGTGTACTATCAGACATTTTAGGTGACGAAGATCATCTTGGTGATATGGATTTTAAGGTTGCTGGTACAAAAGATGGTATTACATCACTTCAAATGGATATAAAAATTACAGGAATTACATTTGAAATAATGGATAAAGCTCTAAAACAAGCCAAAGATGGAAGAATTCATATTTTAGGAGAAATGAATAAGGTTTTAGACAAATCTAGAGATGGAGTTGGTAAGCATACACCAAAGATGGAAAAAATAACTGTAGATAAAAAAGATATTGCAACTGTAATTGGAAAAGGCGGAGCAACTATCAGAGAAATAGTTGAAAAATCAGGAGCTAAAGTTGATGTCAATGACGAAGGAGTTGTAACAGTTGCTGCTCCAGATGAAGAGTCGAGAAATAAAGCTATGCAATTTATTAAAGATATTACAGCTAAAGCTGAGCTAAATAAAATTTATAATGGTAAAGTTATAAAGATTATGGAATTTGGTGCGTTTGTTAACTTCTTA
>MDTE01195915.1_pt1 | contig 18057 bp, 11 predicted proteins | sample 811231 | NCBI WGS metagenome assembly MDTE01 (sample SAMN05326651, study PRJNA326480) | marine metagenome | isolation source: seawater | place: Indian Ocean: Red Sea | collected 2010 | reverse complement strand
AGTTGATAACTCAATAGATGAGGCATTGGCTGGTTATTGCGATCAAATTAAAGTTTTATTAAATCCCGATGGTACAATATCTATAGAAGATAATGGAAGAGGAATTCCGGTTGATATTCATAAGTCTGAGGGTGTACCAGCTGCCCAATTGATTATGACAGAGTTGCACGCCGGTGGAAAATTTGATCAAAATAGCTACAAAGTTTCTGGTGGTCTTCATGGAGTAGGAGTTTCTGTAGTAAATGCTTTATCAAAAAAATTAGATCTTGAAATCAATAGAGACGGTAAAACTTATTTTATGAGTTTTGAAAATGGAATAGTTAAAGAAAAACTAAAAGAAGTTAGTAAATCTAAAACTATGCAGAACTCTAACATTACTGGAACTAAAATTACATTTCTTCCATCAGAGAAAACCTTTTCAAATATACAGTTTAATTTTAAAACAATAGAAAAACGATTAAGAGAATTAGCTTTTTTAAATACTGGTGTGAATATTCAATTAATTGATAAAAGACCAGCAAAAGAAATTTCAAATCATTTTAAATATGAAGGTGGTATTATTGAATATGTAAAATATTTAAATGATGGAAAGAATATAATACATAATGATCCAATATTTTTTTCATCAAATAAAAACAATGTTACCGTAGAATGTTCTTTACAATGGACAGATAGTTATCACGAAAATACTTTATGTTTTACTAATAATATATCTCAGAGAGACGGAGGAACTCATTTAGCTGGTTTTAGAGGGGCACTTACTAGAAGTATTGTTAATTATATTAATAAAAATACAAAAAATGGTAATAGTGTTTCAGGTGATGATGCTCGTGAGGGATTAACATGTATAATTTCAGTAAAACTTCCAGATCCTAAATTTTCAAGTCAAACAAAAGACAAATTAGTTTCCTCTGAAGTTAGACCAGTTGTTGAATCAATAAGTTTAGAAAAATTAGAACAATGGATGGAAGAGAATCCGAATGAAATAAAAAAAGTTATTGATAAAGTAATTGAAGCATCAAATGCCAGAGAAGCTGCGAGAAAAGCTAGAGAGTTAACTAGGAGAAAAACAGGTTTGGAAAACTCATCACTTCCTGGGAAACTTGCTGATTGTCAGGAAAAAAATCCAGAATTTTCTGAATTATTCATAGTAGAGGGTGATTCCGCAGGTGGTTCTGCAAAACAAGGAAGAGATAGAAAAAACCAAGCAATTCTTCCATTAAGAGGTAAAATATTAAATGTAGAACGTGCAAATCCTAGACAAATATTAACGAGTAATGAGATAGGAATATTAATCACCGCGATTGGTGCCGGTGTTGGTAATCCATCTGGGAATGAACAACAGGATAAGAATGAAGGTAAATTTGATTTAAATAAGATGCGATACCATAAAATTATTATAATGACAGATGCTGATGTAGATGGAAGCCATATCAGAACATTGCTTCTTACTTTTTTTTATAGACATATGCGACCAATGATCGAAGCAGGTCGTTTATTTATAGCGCAACCACCGCTTTATAGATCTAAAAAAGGGAGTTCAATTCAATACATAAAAGATGAGAAAGAAATGGAGCAATATTTAATAAATGAAGGTTCAAAAAATTTAATTTTTGAAACTATTTCCTCTGAAAATAAACAAATAAATATTAGCAATCAAGATCTTATAAAATTAATTAATCTATCAAAAGAAGTACAAAAATTAGTTCAACAACTAGCTAGAAGAATTGATAATAAACTTGTAATTGAACAAGCAGCAGTAATTGCAGCTTTAAAACCTGAGTCGTTACAGAATAAAAAAGTTGGTCAGGAATTGGCTAAATATTTAGAATTAAGATTAAATACTATACAAGGCAAAATATGGAAAGTTCATTATGAAGAAAATAAGTTAAATATAGTTCAATCAAAAAGAGGTGTTAATATATCATATGCTATTGATGAAGAATTTTTAATTACTCCTGAAGCAAAGTCTTTAAATGAATACAGAAAAGTTTTAATGAATAATTTTGGTATTTTAAAAAATGGAAGTGCGGGAATATTAAAAACAAAAGATAATCAGTATACTATAAATGGGCCACTGGATCTTATAGAAACTGTTTTAGATATTGGTAAACAAGGAGCCCAAATTAATAGATATAAGGGACTTGGAGAAATGAACCCTGATCAACTTTGGGAAACTACTCTAGATGAAAATTATAGATCATTACTATTAGTAAAAATTGATGAAGTTAATGAAGCTAATAGTATATTTGAGACACTTATGGGAGATATCACAGAAGGAAGAAAAAACTTCATTCAGGAAAATTCATTAAAAGTAGCAAATTTAGATATTTAATTTTTAATTTTAATGAACAATATTTTACTTAGTAACTTAATTAAAATTAGGTGGATTGCTATATTTGGTCAATTTTCGGCGATCATTATAGTAAAATTAATTATTGGAATACAAATTTATTTATTATTTTGTATTTTAATTTTATTTGTTTCAGTAATAGTTAATATTTTTTCATACTATATACAAAAAAAAAATAACATTATTAATGATAGGTTAGCGTTTATTTTTTTATTATATGATACAATTCAACTAGGTATATTGCTTTATTTAACTGGTGGTATATTTAATCCTTTCTGTATATTAATTATTGCTCCTGTGATTATATCAGCAACTTATCTTGCTGCCTTTTGGACTGTTTTACTTTCTTTTTTTTCAATATTACAAATAATTATAATTAATTTTTTATTTATACCATTGGCTTGGAATGAGATCTTTTTAATACCAAGTGTTTACCAAAATGGTTTGGTTTTTGCACTTATAATTACGATAATATTTATTGCAGTTTACGCATATTTATTTGCTAATTCTTCAAGAAAAATTTCTGCTGCCTTATCTGAAACTAAAATTCAATTATCCAATCAAAAAAAAATAACTGAATTCGGATCCTTAAGTGCTGCTGCAGTTCATGAATTAAGTACACCATTAAATACAATATTCTTAATCCTAAATGATTTTCAAAAAGATAAAAATTTAATTGAAAACTCAGAAATATCAAAAGATATTAAACTTTTAAAATCAGAAGCAGAAAGATGTAAGGAAATATTATTACGACTCTCTACGAATCCTCAAAATTTAAAAGACAATTTTTTGAAAAAAATTAAAATTAGTGATATTATAAAAATTAATTTTGATAAATTTAATGAAAGTAAGAGTCTTAAATTAGTAAATAAAAAAAAGAACTTAGAAAGTGAAATAATTTATAAAGATGAAATTATGTATGCTGTAGGAAACTTAATACAAAATTCAATTTATTATTCAAAAAAATTTGTTTTTGTAGATTTGGATTTTAATAAACTCTCATATTTCATCAAAATTAGTGATGATGGCCCAGGCTTCCCTAGAGAAATTTTAGATAAATTAGGAGATCCATATATTTCTAAGAATCAAAAAGGTATGGGTCTAGGCATATTTATATCTAAAAACTTAATTGAAAATATAAGTGGAAAAATTAATTTTTATAATTCAAAAAATAGCAATGCTGTTGTAGAAATAGTATTAGAAAAATCAGTTTTAGAAAAATGAATAAAGAACTTATTATTGTTGATGATGATTTTCCATTTAGAGAAAGATTATCTAGATCTATGGAAAAAAGAGGCTTTAGTGTTGAATCTTTTTCAAATTCAAAAGAAGCAAATTCTAGAATTAGAGAAAAGGAATTTAATTATGCAATTATAGATATGAGATTAGAAGATGGATCAGGTTTAGAGCTTATTAAAAATATTAATTATTTAAGTCCTAAAACTAAATCACTTTTGTTAACCGGCTATGGAAATATTGCTACTGCAGTTGCAGCTATTAAATCAGGCGCAATTGATTATTTACCTAAACCTGCTGAAGTTGATCAAATACATGATGCTTTAACCTCTTCAAAGGAAGGTTTACCCCCACCGCCTGAAAATCCTATGACAGCTGATAGAATTAGATGGGAACATATTCAAAGAGTTTTTATTCAATGTAATAGAAATGTTTCAGAAACAGCAAGAAGACTTAGAATGCATAGAAGAACATTACAAAGAATACTTAATAAACATGCACCTAAAGAATAAATGAAAGATCTATCAATCATTATACCAGTATTTAATGAAGATAATTTTTTGAATAGATTATTTATTAATTTGATAAAATACTTTGATAATGAAAATACAGAAGTTATTTTTATTAACGATGGCTCAACTGATAATTCAAAAAATATTATAGAAAAATTTATAAAAGATAAGGCTAAAAAATTTGAAGTAAAATTATTAAGTTTTGAAAAAAATCAAGGCAAAGGAAAAGCAGTTAGAGAAGGCATGAAGTTAGCTATAGGAAATTATTTGTTATTACAGGATGCTGATTTAGAACTAGATATAAAAGATTCTCGAGAATTATATGATATAATACAAAGTGATGATGAAATTAAGTGTATTTTTGGAAGTAGATATTTATCAGGCAAATTAAAAAAAAATAATTATTTTTTTAATCAATTTGTAGCTAAATTTAATTCAGTAATTTTTAATTTATTATTTGCACAATCTTTAAGTGATATTCATTGTGGCTTGAAAATTTTACATAAAGATGTTGTAAAAAAACTTAATCTGAAAGTTGATGATTTTGGATTGGAAATAGACATTGCCTCACAAATTGTTAGAAATAATTTTTATATTTATGAATATGGTGTTTCATATTATTTTAGAACAAAGCAACAAGGAAAAAAAATAACTTGGATTGACGGTATAAAATCATATTATTATTTGTTTAAAACTAGATTTTTAGATAATGAAATTTCTACGAATCTTTCAATTTTGTATTCAGCATTATTTATGGGATATGTTGGGTCTTACTTTGGCCTAGGCAACGGTAAGACATTATTTATAATTTTATTTTTTATGATAGGATTATTTATAGGTATCAAAAATAAAATATTTTCAGCATCAATAATATTTTTATTTATTTTTATAGGTTCTTTTTTTGGTAAAGGTCAAGGAAAGGTATTAGCAGTATTAATTTTTTTTATTATAGGTATTTATTTATCAACCAAATTAAGCAAAAAAATTAATATAAATTATAAAAATACTATTTTAAAATATCTATTTTAAGTTTTGTTATTGATAAACATAATGCAATAATAAAAAAGGTTAAAACACCATTCCAATTTTTGATTAAGCTTCCTGTAGACATCAAAGGCCAAAATAACATTATTATAGTTGTTAAAGAAATTATTTTAAAATATTTATTTTCAGATTTTAAAATAACCAAAATTAAAAAATATAAATATAATATAAATAATACAAATATGAAGATACCACCCTCGCTTAACCATTGTAAATACAAATTATGAGGATGTGAAGCACAATTAAAATTAACCATTTTACTTTTATATTTCTCATCATTTTCACAAACATATTTAAAATTACTTATACCAACACCTGTCAGTGGATTACTTTTAAACATTTCAAAGCTTAGATTATAAATTTCACCATATGCAGATGAATTAAAATTTTTAATAACCTCAATAAAACTAGGCTGAAGACTAATAATTTTTTTGCAATCTTTGTTTTCTGAATTATCAGGGCAACTTATATATTTTTCAACTTTCAAGCCTTGATGATATTGTGAGGACTCAATTACTTTATAATCATTATAAAAGGGGTGTAATTTATAAATTGTAAAATTAATTACTATAATAAAAATTAAAGAAGATAAAAAAATAAATCTTTTTTCTTTTAAAAATAATATTAAAATTAACATACCAAGTAAAAATGTAGCAACTGCCATTCGCTCGCCTGAAACAAAGCAAACTACCCCGATCATAACTAGATAAATAATTGAACAAATCTTAATATTTTTACTATCTTTTTTTAAAAGAAAATAAATGAATCCTATAAAACTGAACTTTGCAACATATGATCCTGGAACAAGTTCATCTTTAAAGGGGCCAGTTAAACGCCCGTACCAATTTGATTTAAATCCTAATAAATCACTCCCAAAACCATTTTCAGCACTATAATTAAAAAATTGATATAAAGAATCAATTAAAACAAACAAAATTACAAAAAAAATTATTTTTATAGCTCTAACTAAATATTGTTGTTTATTAAAAATAAAGTAGTAGCCACAAAGAGGAATAAGTAACAATCTAATAAATATAAAAGAATCTTGGAATGACTTAAACTTACTATAAGCAAAAAAACTGATAAAGATAATAGAAATCCAAAATATAATTGAAATCAAAAAAAATCTTTCATTTAATATGCTATATTTTTTTTCAACTAAAAAATATAATATTATAAAATAAAGAGTAGTAAACGATATTATTATATCAGGAATTGCTGGACCAGTAATTAGAAATAAAGGTAATAAAGAAAATATTAGAATTAAAAACTTATTTGTATAACTAATCATTTTGATTGATAATTTTTAAAAACACATCCTCTAAATCACTTTCATAAGTATTTATTTCTTTATAATTTATTTTATTTTTATTAAATATATTAATAATAGAGCTTAAAGTATCTTTTTGTTTGTCATAATTTAATAACAATAAATTATCTTTTAATATTGGATTAAATCTTTCTAATTCGTCAGGTATAATTAAATCTTTTGAAACAGTAAATGTAACTTTTTTTAAAGATATAAAATTTAAAAGATTATTTTTAGTGTCATTTTTTATTACCTTACCTTTATTTATAATTGTAATATAATCACATAGTTTTTCAGCTTCATCCAAATAATGAGTTGTTAAACAAATAGTTGTGCCCTGTTTATTTAGATTTTTTATATACTTCCAAAGACTTGCCCTTAACTCAACATCAACCCCTGCTGTAGGTTCGTCTAAGATTAACATTTCAGGATTATGAACAATTGCTTTGGCAACCAAAAGTCTTCTTCTCATACCGCCAGAAAGTGTTCTTGCATATGCATTTCTTTGCTCGATAAGACCTACATTTTCTAAAATTTCATCAGTTTTTCTATTTTTTTTAGGAATTCCATATAAACCCGCTTGAAGTTCTAATAATTCATGAGGAGTAAAAAATGGATCAATATTTAATTCTTGAGGCACTATACCTATTTTAGTTTTACTTAATTTGGAATCATCATCAATATTGATACCGCATATTGTGATCTTACCGTCATTTTTTTTTACTAAACCTCCTAAAATATTGATAAATGTTGATTTTCCTGCTCCATTTGGACCCAATAATCCATATATTGATCCTTTAGGTATTTGAATATTAAAATCAATTAAGGCATTAATTTCTAACTTTTTTTTGAAAAAAGTTTTATTTACTTTTACAGCTTCAATTGAAAATTTATAGTCAGACATTAGTATAATAATTTATATATATTTAATTGATTGATGAATAGACAAAATAGATTAATTTTAATTGATGGCTCAGCTTATATTTTTAGAGCTTATTATGCCCTACCACCTATGACAAAGAAGGATGGAACCCCTGTAAACGCAGTTTTTGGATTTACGAACATGCTTGTAAAACTTATTGAGGATTATCATGATGACAAAATCATTGTAGTTTTTGATGCAGCTAGAGAAAATTTTAGAAATAAAATTTATAAAAATTATAAGGCAAATCGGGGTGAAACACCTGAAGATTTAATTCCACAATTTAAATTGATTAGAGATTGTGTTGATGCATTTAATTTAACTCAACTTGAAATTAATGGTTATGAAGCAGATGATATAATTGCTTCATATGTTAAAATTGCTAGCAAAGAAAATATTAATTCACTTATAGTTTCTTCTGATAAAGATTTAATGCAGTTGGTAAAACCTAATATCCACATGCTTGATCCTATGAAAAACAAATTAATAAAAGAGAAGGAAGTATTTGATAAATTTGGTGTGAGTCCGAATAAGGTTATATATATTCAGGCGTTAACAGGTGATAAAATAGATAATATACCTGGTGCACCAGGCATTGGACCTAAAACTGCTTTAGATTTAATTAATCAATTTGGAGATATTGAAAATCTAATTAAAAATGCTTCAAAAATAAAACAAGAAAAAAAGAAACAAACTATTATAAATTCAGAAAAAGATATAAGAATTAGTCTTGAACTTGTTAAGTTAAACACTGATATTAAACTCCCTTACTTAATTGATGATATTAAAATATATTCAGAAATAAAAAATTCTAACCAAGAAAAATTATTTCAATTTCTAAATAAACTTGAATTTAAGACAATTTTAGAAAGAGTTAAAACGAATTCATATATTATGACCCAAGATGAAAATCAAGAAACTGCGGATACAAAAAAAACTAGTTACAAAACAATAAATGCAAAAAAAGATTTTGAAAATATGATACAAGAAATTTATAAAACAGGAATTTTTTCTATAGATACAGAAACAAATTCTTTAAATATTGAGAAAGCAAAAATTGTAGGTATTTCAATTTGTTATAATGAAAGTAATGCATTTTATATTCCTATTAATCATTTAAATATTGAAAACTCAAAAAAAACCGCAGGTCAATTAGAGGAAAATTATGTATTGAAGCATATTAAATCTCTTTGTGAGAATCCATCTATTTTAAAAATTGGTCAAAATATTAAGTATGATATGCGATTACTCAATAAGTACAAAATTAATTTTAAATCAATTGCTGATACAATGTTATTATCTTATTCTTTAGATAACGGATTAACAAAACACAATATGGATGATTTAGCATATTATCACTTTCAACATACTTGTATAAAATTTAAAGATGTTGTTGGTACAGGAAAAAATGAAATAACATTTGATTATGTTCCAATTGATAAAGCATTAGAATATGCAGCAGAAGATGCATTAATTACTTTTAAATTATTTCATTGCTTATTTCCAAGATGCATAAAAGAAAAAAATTTATTTATATATAAAGAAATAGACTTATATTTGATAGACGCTCTTTCTTCAATGGAAGAAAATGGAATTAAAGTTGATAATAAATATTTACAAAAACTAAGTAATGAATTTGAAAAAGATAGTAAAAATTTAGAAAAAGAAATTTTTAATATATCAAAAAAAGAATTTAATATAGGTTCTCCAAAGCAATTAGGCGAAATTCTTTTTACAGACCTAAATATACCTGGAGGAAAAAAAACAAAATCAGGAATTTTTTCAACAAATTCTTCAACACTCAATGATTTATCATTTAAAGGTTATGAAATTGCTAAATTGATATTAGAATGGAGAGAAATAACAAAACTTAAATCAACTTATACTGATGCTCTAAATGACCAAACAAATAATGTAACTAAAAGAGTTCATACATCTTTTGGTATTGCAAATACACTTACAGGAAGGTTAAGTTCAAATGATCCTAATTTGCAAAACATACCTATTCGTACAGAAAAAGGAAAGAAAATTCGAAATGCATTTATAGCAGATAAACAATTTAAAATTGTAAGTTTTGATTATTCACAAATTGAACTAAGATTAGCTGCAGAAATCTCTCAAGATAATAATTTTACTCAAGCATTCGTTGAAGCAATGGATATTCATACATCTACAGCTAAAGAAATTTTTAAAATAAAGAATCAAGATATTTCTTCAGATCAAAGAAGAAAAGCAAAAGCAATTAATTTCGGTATTCTTTATGGCATTAGCCCCTATGGACTAGCTAAACAATTATCTATTTCAAATACTGATGCTAAAAATTATATTGAAGAATATTTTTTGAAATATCCAAAAATTAAAACCTACATGGACTATCAGATTAGTTTTGCCAAAACAAATAATTTTGTTCAGACTTTATTTGGTAGAAAGTGCAATATTAGAGGAATCAATGATAAAAATTTTGCTGTTCGTGGCTTTGCTGAAAGGCAATCTATAAATGCACCTATTCAAGGTACAGCTGCAGATATAATTAAACTTGCAATGATAGAAATACATAAAAGAATTATATCAAAGACAATAAAAGCTAAAATGTTATTGCAAGTTCATGATGAATTAGTTTTTGAGATAGAAGATAAATATATTGATGAAAGTTCAATTCAAATAAAAGAAATAATGGAAAAAAATCACTTAAATTATAAAAATTTTAAAGTTCCTCTAACTGTTGAATATGATTTTGGAAAAAATTGGGGTGAATCACATTAGATGATAAAAAGAAAAAAACAAAAGAAAAAAAATAACCCAATTGCAAAAGAGCTTAGTTCAACAAAATATATGAAACAAGTTATTAAAAGCAAAAAAATTTACAATAGAAAGAAAAAAAATATTGCTTAAAAATCTTGATCCGGCTGATTAAAAGCAAGCCATTTTTCAAGCTCTTGATAGGTACCTATATGCTTATCATCTATAATAATTTGAGGGAAGGTTTTGGCATTAGGAAATTTTTTAAAAAATTCTTCTCTTGTAAAATCTGTATCAAGCATAAATATTTTTGGCCCATGTTTTGCTAAACGAAACTTAGCTTTATCACAAAATACACAGTTTTTTTTAGAATAAATTTCTGCTTTCATTAAAAAGCTTCATCAAAACTTAAAGCCCTATCTGTAGGGCGTTGATATTCTGAGACTCTTTTTTCAAAGAAATTTGTAACATTTTGGACATCAAGAGCTCTCATAAAATCAAATGGATTTTCTGTATTAAACACTCTTTCAAATTCAAATAAATCTGCAATTCTATCAGCCACAGCTTCTATATATTGACACATTAAATCAGCATTCATTCCAATTAAGTCTACTGGTAATGCGTCTTTTACAAATTCTTTTTCAAATGAAACTGCTTCTCTAACTATCTCCTCAAATTCAGATTGTTGAATATCATTTGGAATTAGAGACAAGTCAACTATATCAGAGTCTGTTAAAGTTTTATTATTGAACTTATCTCTTAAAGTTTTAAACATTAATGCTGAGAAACTAAAGTGCATTCCTTCATCTCTAGCTATCCAGTCATTTGATAATGATAATCCAGGTAGTAAACCTCTTTTTCTGAAATAGTATATTGCACAGAATGATCCAGCAAAGAATAATCCTTCTACTAAACCGAAGCCAATTAAACGCATTAACAAATTTTGACTGCCATTTAACCATTTTGATACCCATTGTGCTTTGTGATTAATACAAGGAACATTTTTTATTGCATCAAATAACATATCTTTTTCGTTTGAATCTTTTACGTATGCTTCTATTTGCAGACCATACATTTCTGCATGTATTGATTCGTTTAACATTTGCATTGAAATGAAACATCTAGCTTCTGGAATTAGAATTTCTTTATAAAATCTACTAGCTAAATTTTCATTAATCATCGCTTCAGAATTTGCAAAAAAAGCAAGCACATGTTTAATAAAGCGTTTTTCACCATCATTTAATGTTTGTAAATCTCTTATATCATCATGAAGAGATACTTCTTCTGGTGTCCAGAAAGCCTGTATATGAAGTTTGTACCTATCCCATATCTCCTGATTTTTGATTGGAAAAATTGACTTTACACCTTTAGAAATCATTATTAACCTTTATTTTATGCACTACATGTAACACATTCTTCAGATTCGACATCTTGATTTTGGTTTTTTAGAAATTCTTCTTTAACGACCTTTTCTGAAGAAACAGTAACCTTAACTGCATCTACTGCAGACCTACTTCTTAAATAATACATGCCTGTTTTTAAACCTTTTTTCCATGCATACATGTGCATTGAATTAACTTTTCCAAATGTAGGCGTTGATAGCCATAAATTCATAGATTGTGTTTGATCAATAAATGGCGCTCTATCTGCAGCCATATCTATAACTGTTTTTTGAGATGTTTCCCAAACGGTCTTATATACTTCTTTTAAATCCTCTGGAAAGTCAGGTATATTTTGCACTGAACCATTTTCAAGAATAATTTTGTCTCTCATTTCTTTATCCCATAAATTTCTTTTTGATAATTCTTTGACTAAAAATCTATTAACTAGCAAAAACTCTCCAGATAAAGTTTGCCTTTTATATATATTTGAAGTTTGAATTTGAAAAGTCTCAGTGTTGCCTAATATTATTCCTGTTGATGCAGTTGGCATACATGCTGTTGTTAAAGAATTCCTTATTCCATATTTCTTTATTTTCTCTCTCAATGTTTCCCAATCCCACATCTTAGATGGTTTGACTCCCCATAAATCAAACTGAAAACTTCCGTTAGATAGCGGAGAGCCCTTAAATGTAGAATAAGAACCTTTTTCTTTTGCTAATTCACAAGAAGCTTCAAGGGCACCAAAATAAATTGTTTCAAATATCAATTTATTAATTTCTATGGCTTTTTCACTATCATATGGAATATTTAGTTTAAAATAAACATCTGCAAGACCTTGTATACCGAGTCCTATGGGCCTGTGTTTGTTGTTGGATTTTTCTGTTTTTCCAGTTGGATAAAAATTAATATCAATTACCTGATCAAGATTTTTAGTCGCAAGTTTAGCAGTTTCATATAATTTTTTATAATCGTATTCTTTAATATTATTTGCTTTTTTAATAAATTGAGGCAATGCAATTGATCCAAGATTACATACAGATGTTTCATTATTATCAGAATATTCTACTATTTCGGCACACAGATTAGATGATTTAATAACCCCAATATTTTTTTGATTTGATTTTTTATTAATTGAGTCTTTATACAGCATATAAGGTTGTCCTGTTTCTATTTGAGCCTCAATAATTTTTGACATTAATGATCTAGCTTTAATTTTTTCTAGATCTGGAAATTCTTTCTCATAATTTGTATATAAATTTTCAAATTCTTTCCCATAACAATCTGAAAGTCCTGGACACTCATGCTCGCTCATTAGTGTCCAATCCTCATCATTTTCAACTCTCTGCATGAATAAATCTGGTATCCATAATGCATAAAATAAATCTCTTGCTCTAAATTCTTCAGAACCAGTATTTTTTCTTAATTCAAGAAATTTTTCAATATCTGCATGCCATGGCTCCAAATAAATTGCAAAAGACCCCTTTCTTTTTCCCCCTCCTTGATCAACAGATTTTGCAGTTTCATTAAATATTTTTAAAAATGGAATTAAACCATTTGATTTTCCATTTGTAGATTTTATTCTACTACCACTTCCCCTTATATTATGTGCATGCATTCCAATTCCGCCAGCAGTTTTAGAAATTAATGCACAATCTTTGATGGTATTAAATATTCCTTCTATTGAATCATCTTCCATGGCAATTAAAAAGCAAGAAGATAGTTGTTGCATTTTTAATCCACTATTAAATAATGTTGGCGTTGCATGTGTATACATGCCATTAGATAAACTTTCATATGTTTCTTTAACTTTATTGAAATTAAAAACATCTGAAGAAACTGTAAGAGCTACTCTCATCCATAAGTCCTGAGGTCTTTCTATTGTTTTATTTTCAAATTTTAGTAAATAAGCTCTAATTAAGGTTGTAAATGCGAAATAATCGAAATTATAATCTTTATCGTAATCTATAATTGTTTCAATTGCCTCAGCGTTTGCCATTACTTTATCATAATAATCTTTTTTTAATAAACCATCCTCATATAAGTTTTTTGTTGCGATAACAAAACCAGGAGTTTCTTTATGTAAGGAATTAGCCTTTATACGTGCAGCAAGATATGAATAATCTGGATGTTCAACAGTTAGAGCAGCAGCAGTTTCAGCGAGGTAATTATCGATTTCAGTACTTGTAATATCTGGATATAATCCCGGTATTGCTTTTTGAGCTACCACTATTGGATCAATGTGAAGGCCTGTTGATAATACAGAGACTCTATTAGTTATTTTATCCAAAGAAACAGGCTCTTTTGTTCCATCTCTTTTTACAACCATTAAGGAAGAAACCTTTACCCCAACTTGTTCTTTTAATTTATTGGTATGATACCTAGATGCAGCTCTTTGCTCTCTATAGAGCACGTATGCTCTTGCAACTTTGTGATGTTCATCCCTCATAAGTCCTAATTCAACTTGATCTTGAATATCCTCAATATGGATCATATCTCCATCAGCAATTCTTCTTGTTAAAGCACCAACAACTTTTAAAGTTAAGTCTTCAACAGTTTTATGAATACTATCTTGCTGTTCTTTTTCTTTGTTTTTATTGTTTCTAATCTTAGTTTGTGCAAGAAATGCTTTTTTTATAGCATTAGAAATTTTATCAGATTTAAAAGGAGTGATTGACCCATCTCTTCTAACAACACTTAAGCTTAAGAGATTAATATTCTTATCTTTTGAATTTGCCTTTTTAGATACCTGTGAGTTATTAACCATTTATTCTCTAGCCATAATTTAAAATTTATTGTCGATAAACACAATATGTAGTGTCGCCTGAGAAAGACAATACAACATTTGCCTAATATCGCAATAAGAACAAAATAGGAACATAAATTTATTTTTTTATAAAGTCAACTTTATATAAGCCTATATTATTCAAAAATTAAACAAGTAATTGATTTTTTTGAATTTACTTATCAACCTTAATCACAAATAATTATAACTATTTTTTGTATTTATTTAAAAATTATTAAGATCATTTAAATTATTTGAACTTAAATTAGCCATAAACTATTAATAGTAAGCAAATATGGAGACAATAGCACTTGTTGATGATGAACAATCTATTTTAACTTCAGTTTCATTAGCCCTAGAAACTGAAGGTTATAAGGTTGATACATATAGTAACGGTATAGAAGCATTTAAGGGGTTAGAGTCAAAGAAATACGATTTGGGCTTGTTTGATATAAAAATGCCAAGAATGGATGGAAACGAACTATTAACCAAAGTACGCACAAGCAAGAATAGTGAACTTAGAGAATTGCCAATAATTTTCTTAACTTCGAAAGATCAAGAACAAGATGAAATAATTGGATTAAGAATGGGTGCTGCAGATTATATAAAAAAACCTTTTTCTCAAAAACTTTTAAATGAAAGAATACGAACTGTATTAAGGATACATTCTAACAGAAAAAGCATAGTTCATGATGACAAACCTAAATATTCAAATTTAAAAAAAGGTTATTTGGAATTAGATGAATTGAAACAATTATGCTTTTGGAAAGAAAAAATTATAGAATTAACTGTAGCTGAATTTAATTTAATAAAATCACTGGCACAACTTCCCGGTGTTGTAAAAGATAGAAATCAATTAATGGATGCAATGTATGGAGACAATATATATGTTGATGATCGTACTATAGATAGTCATATAAAACGACTAAGGAAAAAATTCAAATCTTATGATTCTGAGTTTGATCAAATAAGAACAAGGTATGGGTCAGGATACTCATGGCGTGAATAAAAAAAACAAATTCTTACTTTCTAATTATTCATTAACATACCAACTTTTATTTATTAACTTATTAGTAGCACTTATTGGTTTTGTTTCATTTTTATTTTTTAATTTTTATTTAATACAAAATGATAGAAATATAGACAAAGATTATGATTTTGCGAATATTCAAATAAATAAAATTACTAGTTATTTAGAGTTAAATTCTATTTTACGGGTTCCTCTATTTAATGAAAATTGTGTAAATATAACTGATTATAAAAATTGTGAAAATATTGTTTTTTCAGAACGTGAATTAGAACCAACCAGAACTCAAAAATATATCGTTCAAAATTTTTTGAACCAGGGGTTAATTTTAAAAGTATATAACGATAATTGGATCAAATTTGTTGATACTAATGATATGTATACAACTACTGATGTTTCAGAAATAGACTTAAATTTACCAACAAATCAGCCATTAAATCTAATGAATAAATATAAAACATTCTATTCAGATTTTTTTAATCAAATTCGAGGAAACTTTTTAAAAAATAAATATTCTAAAGATGTAAAAAAATTAAAGAGTGAAATTAATGTTGTTTCCGAAACTATAAAAAATAAAGAAATTTTAACTTATAAATTTATTAATAAAGATAATGAATTGTTTCAATATATTTCTACTCCTATAATTAATAATAATAAAATATATGGAGTAGTAATTGTTTCTTATCCATTGATTTCTAATAATTTTGAAATTGCCCTTACATCTTTTAATTTGTTTAATTTTTATATTTTATTTGTTTTAGTAATGTTATTATTAAGTTTCTTTTTTTCAGGTAGCTTAGTAAAACCAATTAAACAATTATCTCAATTAACTGTTATTGAAAGACAGAAAATAGTTTCCAAAATAAAATCAAAATATCCTGTAAGAGGAGATGAAATAGGAACCTTATCAAACGAAATACAAAATATGTCTATGGATCTTAAATCTCAAATAGATCAATTAGAAAAATTTGCTGCTGATGTATCACATGAATTAAAAAATCCACTAACAAGTCTCCAGTCTGCAAATGAATTATTAATAAATAATAAAATAACAAATAAAAACAAAGAAATTTTAATTCAAAATATGACAAAGGATATTGAAAGAATGAATAGATTAATTTCAGATATTTCTAACTTTACTAAAATTAAAGCCGAAATAGAAACTGAAAAATTTAATTACATTAATATTAGTAGCTTTATTTTGAAAATTGTTGATCAATATTCTGCTAATAAGAAAAATATTAAAATAAATTTAGAAAATAATTTATCTAATGAAACTATTCTAGCAAACCAAAGTAAGTTATCTCAAGTTTTTTACAATCTAATTGATAATAGTATATCAATATCAGAAAAGGACAAAAAAATTCTTATTGTTTTAGAATCAGAAAAAGAAGATTTATATATTAAAGTTTATGATCAAGGTAAGGGTATTCCAATTAATCAGGGAGATAAAATATTTAATAGATTTTACACAGATAGAGCAAACAATAAAAATAAGCATACTGGACTAGGTTTGACTATTGCTAAAGAAATAATTAAATCATTTAAAGGGTGTATAAAATTAATTAGATCAGACAAAATAGCCTATACTGGTGCTTGTTTTGTAATTAAATTACCTTTAAAAGTCGATCAAACAAAAAAAAATACTAACTAAAAATCAAAAGGTAGTAATTATGAGTTTAGATTACAAAGTAAAAGATATAAAATTAGCAGACTGGGGTAGAAAAGAAATAGCCATTGCTGAAACAGAAATGCCTGGACTTATGGCAATTCGAGAAGAAAATAAAGGACAAAGCCCACTTAAGGGCGCAAGAATTGTTGGATGTTTGCATATGACAATACAAACAGCTGTTCTTATTGAAACTTTAGTAGAGCTTGGAGCATCAGTAAGATGGAGCTCATGTAATATTTTTTCAACGCAGGATCAAGCTGCTGCAGCGATTGCAGCAAAGGGAATACCTGTATTTGCCTGGAAAGGCATGAATGATGAGGAATTTTGGTGGTGTATTGAACAGACATTACAAGGTCCAAACGATTGGAAGCCAAATATGATTTTAGATGATGGTGGAGATGCAACAAAAATTATTCATGAAAAATATCCAAAATTATTAGATGATATTAAAGGTTTATCTGAAGAAACTACCACAGGTGTCCATCGTCTTAAAGATATGGAAAAAAATGGATTGCTTAAAGTTCCAGCAATAAATGTTAATGACTCAGTTACTAAATCTAAATTTGATAATCTGTATGGATGTAAGGAAAGTTTGGTAGACGGCATTAGGAGAGGTACAGATGTTATGATGGCAGGAAAAATTGCTGTTGTAGCAGGGTATGGCGATGTTGGAAAAGGTTCTGCGGCAAGCTTAAGAGGAGCAGGGGCAAGAGTATGTGTCACTGAAATTGATCCTATTAACGCTTTACAAGCAGCAATGGAGGGATACGAAGTAGTTACAATGGATGATGCCTGTTCTTATGGTGATATATTTGTGACAGCAACAGGTAATTTAGATGTTATTACGCTTGATCATATGAGAAAGATGCGTGATAGAGCAATTGTTTGTAATATTGGTCACTTTGATAATGAAATTCAAACTGAAGCATTACAAAATTATAAATCAGATGAAATTAAACCTCAAGTAAGAGAGGTTGAATTTCCTGATGGAAAAAAAATAATTCTTTTATCAGAGGGTCGCCTTGTTAATTTAGGAAATGCCACTGGACACCCAAGTTTTGTAATGAGTGCATCCTTTT